>Ga0160454_100499_pt1 | contig 13567 bp, 9 predicted proteins | sample HID1971M_E6MG_FD_108218 | JGI IMG/M metagenome (GOLD analysis project Ga0160454, IMG submission 108218) | Enriched millipede-associated microbial communities from UW Madison campus, WI, USA - HID1971M_E6 MG | ecosystem: Host-associated > Arthropoda: Insects > Digestive system > Unclassified ... | reverse complement strand
CAGAAGCCGAAGACGGCTTCCACGAATAGGCCTTATACATAGATGCAACGGGGCGACGGTTTTTTAAAAGCGGGTAGACAGTGGGGGCGAGTCCATACATAGGAGCTGGCTTGCCAGCGAAGACGGCCTATCAGCCACCATCAATGTTGACTGACACACCGCCTTCGCGAGCAAGCTCGCTCCTACAAGGTCATATCCGGCCTATCAGCCAGCATCAATGTTGACTGACACACCGCCTTCGCGAGCAAGCTCGCTCCTACAAGGTCATATCCGATTGAGCCACAAAACCTTGTAGGAGCTGGCTTGCCAGCGAAGACGGCCTATCAGCCACTATCAATGTTGACTGACACACCGCCTTCGCGAGCAAGCTCGCTCCTACAAGGTCATTTCAGGCTGATACGAATACGCTTGCGTGCACTGCGCGTCAGGCGGATCGACAGCATCAGCGCCGCGCAGCTCAGGCCGACGATCAAACCCTGCCACAGCCCGCTCGGGCCGCTTGGCGTGCCGAACCAGTCGGTCAGGCCGAGGGCATAGCCCACCGGCAGGCCGATGCCCCAGTAGGCGAACAGCGTCAGGATCATCGTCACCCGGGTGTCCTGATAGCCGCGCAACGCACCGGCCGCCGTGACCTGGATCGCATCGGAGAACTGGAACAGCGCCGAATACACGATCAACATCGCCGCCACCCTGATCACCGTCGGGTCCGCCGTGTAGATGGTTGCGATGTGCTCACGCAGCAACAGCATCAAACTCGCCGAGAGACAGGCATACGCCAGCGCCGTGCCCATGCCGACGCCCGCGGCGAAGCGCGCTTCCCGGGGTTGCTCGCGCCCCAGCGCCTGGCCGACGCGCACGGTCACAGCCATGCCCAGGGAGTAGGGGATCATGAACACCAGCGAGCTGAAGTTGAGGGCGATCTGGTGCCCGGCGACCACGGTGGCGCCGAGGCTGCCGATCAGCAGGGCGATCACCGCGAAGATGCTCGACTCGGCGAACACGGCAATACCGATGGGCAAGCCGATGCCCAGCAGGCGCTTGATCACCGACCATTGCGGCCAGTCGAAACGGCTGAACAGCTGGCTCGATTGATACGCCGGCGCCCAGCGCTCCCAGCCGGCCATGCCCAGGGCCATCACCCACATCACGATCGCCGTGGCCCAGCCGCAACCGACGCCGCCCATGGCCGGCACGCCGAAGTGGCCATAGATGAACACGTAGTTCAGCGGAATGTTCAACGCCAGGCCGCACAGGCCCAGTACCATCGCCGGACGGGTGCGCCCCAGGCCGTCACTGAAGCAGCGCAGCACATGGTAGATAGCGACCGCCGGCAGGCCGCTGGCGATGCCGTGCAGGTACTGCATGCAGGGACCGATCAGTTCGGGATCGACCTTCATCACCCGCAAGACCGGTTCGGCGCCCAGCAGCAGGCCAGTGGCGATCAGGCCCACCACCAGGGCCAGCCACAGCGCCTGGCGCACGATCGGGCCGATCTCGCTGTGGGTGCCGGCACCGAAGCGCTGGGCGACTTTCGGCGTGGTGGCCAGCAACGTGCCGGTCATCAGCAGGAACACCGGCACCCAGATCGAGTTGCCCAGCGCCACCGCCGCCAGGTCACGCGGCCCGACCCGGCCGGCCATCACCGCATCGACGAAGCCCATCGCCGTGGTGGCCAGTTGCGCGATCATGATCGGCAAGGCCAGGCCGAGCAGGTTTTTCAGCTCCAGGCGGACCCGGGCGGGGCGGGAGAGGGAAGGGCTGGTGGTGTGGTCGGTCACGGAGTTCAAGGGCAAAACGTCCAAATATGTTGGCTGCGCGGGTGCGCATTCTACAGATTGACGCAGCGGTCAGGAAAAGACTGTGTTGGGGATTTGTAATCCTGTGCGAGCGAGCTTGCTCGCGATGGAGGTCAACGATGACGAGGGCTGCCTGAATAAACGCGGCGTTCTCAGGTTTTTCGCGAGCAAGCTCGTTCCTACAGGGGCATCGATGCTAGGCGCAACACGTCAACTACGCCTACACTGCCGATCCGCCAAAGGAGCCTGACATGCTGATTGTTGCCGACGAAAATATCCCCCTGCTAGACGCCTTCTTTGAACATTTCGGTGAAATCCGCCGGGTGCCGGGGCGCTCCATCGACCGCGCCACGGTCGAGCAGGCCGATGTGTTGCTGGTGCGCTCGGTCACCCGCGTCGACCGTGCGTTGCTGGAAGGCAGCAAGGTGCGCTTCGTCGGCACCTGCACCATCGGCACCGATCATCTGGACCTGGATTACTTTCAGCAGGCCGGCATCACCTGGTCCAGCGCGCCGGGCTGCAACGCCCGGGGCGTGGTCGACTACGTGCTTGGCAGCCTGCTGACACTGGCTGAAATCGAAGGCGCCGACCTGACTCAACGCACTTACGGTGTTGTGGGGGCTGGTGAGGTGGGTGGACGATTGGTCAAGGTCCTGCAGGGCCTGGGCTGGAAGGTGCTGGTCTGCGATCCGCCACGCCAGGCCGCTGAAGGGGGCGATTACGTCAGCCTTGAGCAGATCATCGAGCAGTGCGATGTGATCAGTCTGCACACACCATTGACCCGGCAGGGTGACCAGCCGACCTGGCATCTGCTCGATGAAAAACGCTTGAACCAGCTCAAGCCCGGCACCTGGCTGATCAACGCCAGCCGTGGCCCGGTGGTGGACAATCGCGCCTTGCGCCAGGTGCTGCTGCAGCGCGAAGACCTGCAGGCGGTACTCGATGTCTGGGAGGCCGAGCCCGAAGTCGACGTGGCCTTGGCCGAACTCTGCGTGCTGGCCACGCCGCACATTGCCGGCTACAGCCTCGATGGCAAGCAACGCGGCACGGCGCAGATCTATCAGGCGTACTGCGAGTTCCTCGGGCAAGCGCCCCAGGTCAGCCTGACCGACTTGCTGCCAGCCCCGTGGCTGTCGCAGGTGACCTTGAGCGGGCAGACCGATCCGGCTTGGGCCTTGGCGATGCTGTGCCGTGGCGTGTACGACCCGCGCCGTGACGACGCGGATTTTCGCCGCAGCCTTGTGGGCAGTGTGAGTGAGCAGCGTGCGGCGTTCGATGGGCTGCGCAAAAACTATCCATCGCGACGCGAGATCGACGGGTTGCAGGTGCGCATTGATGGGGATGCGCCGGCGTTGCGGCAGATCGTGGCGGCTCTGGGCGCGACGGCTATCTGAAAATCGGGTAATAAAAAACCCGGCCCAAATGGGCCGGGTCAATGAAGACGGTGGCTACATCACTCTTGTTCGGCAGGCTTGACCAATCGCTTCTCCAGTTCGCTGCACGCGTGCTGGATCATGTTTTCAGTGATCGGTACTTCGCGGCCCTGTTCATCGATTATCGAGCACCCCAGAGACTGGTCTGGCTGCGTGCGGATCACTTCAATCTTGTCATCGCTGCGTTGTTGCAAGGACATGGCCTGTCTCCTCATCAGGTTGTGTGCCTAGATTAGAACCGTCAGGTGACCAGGCTGTGACAACTCCCTGCGATCGCTCCTGAACGGCATCGCCAGTCGACCAGAAATAGCCCGACATGGCTACCGCAACTTTAGACCAATAGCGTCTAGGCACTAGACTTCACGGTCATAATTAACCTGACTCATTCTGATTCAACAGGTTCCACCCTCGGGTCGGTGTACGCTGATCCTGTCAATTACTGCGTTGTGGATGATGCAAATGCTCACTGTTCGTCACCGTCGTGCGATTCGCCTGGCCAGTCGTTTCATCGCGCCTTATCGCTGGCACGCGCTGGGTGCCCTGTTCGCGCTGGTCGTCACGGCGGGCATTACCTTGTCCATGGGGCAGGGCATTCGCCTGTTGGTGGATCAAGGGTTCATGACCCAGTCGCCGCATCTGCTCAACCAGTCCATCGGCTTGTTCATGCTGCTGGTGATCGGCCTGGCGGTCGGCACCTTCGCCAGGTTTTACCTGGTGTCGTGGATCGGCGAGCGCTGCGTCGCCGACATCCGTCGCCGGGTGTTCAATCATCTGGTCTACCTGCACCCGGGGTTCTACGAGGACAACCGCAGCTCCGAGATCCAGTCGCGGCTGACCGCCGATACCACGCTGCTGCAATCGGTGATCGGCTCCTCCCTGTCGCTGTTCCTGCGCAATTTGCTGATGGTGATCGGCGGGATCGTCCTGCTGTTTGTCACCAATCCCAAGCTCACCAGCATCGTGGTGATTGCCTTGCCGTTGGTGATTGCGCCGATCCTGATTTTCGGCCGGCGGGTGCGCAGCCTGTCGCGCCTGAGCCAGGACCGGATTGCCGATATCGGCAGCTATGTGTCCGAGACCCTGGGCCAGATCAAGACCGTGCAGGCCTACAATCACCAAGCCCTGGACGAACAGCGTTTCGCCGTCACCGTGGAAGAGGCGTTCGACACGGCGCGCAAGCGCATCTTCCAGCGGGCCTGGCTGATTACCCTGGTGATCGTGCTGGTACTGGGCGCCGTCGGCGTCATGCTCTGGGTCGGCGGCATGGACGTGATTGCCGGGCGGATTTCCGCGGGTGAGCTGGCGGCGTTCGTTTTCTACAGCCTGATCGTCGGCAGTGCGTTCGGCACCTTGAGTGAGGTGATCGGCGAGTTGCAGCGCGCGGCGGGTGCGGCAGAGCGGATCGCCGAGTTGCTGCGGGCGCAGAACATCATCCAGCCACCGACCACGGGCCTGGTGACCTTGCCCGAGCGGGTGCGGGGCGACCTGGTGTTGCAGGATGTGCGCTTTTGCTACCCCTCACGCCCCGAAAGCTACGCCGTCGATGGCCTGAGCCTGAGCATCCAGGCCGGGGAGACCCTGGCGTTGGTCGGGCCGTCCGGGGCCGGTAAATCGACGGTGTATGACCTGCTGCTGCGCTTTTACGACCCCGGCGAAGGGCGCATCCTGCTCGATGGTGTGCCCCTGACCCAACTCGATCCCCTGGACCTGCGGCGTTGCTTCGCCCTGGTTTCGCAAACCCCGGCGCTGTTTTACGGCAGCATCGAAGACAACCTGCGCTACGGCAACCCGACCGCGACTTCGGAGGAGGTTCGAGAAGCGGCCAAAATCGCCTACGCCCACGACTTCATCGAAGCCATGCCCAACGGCTACCAGACCCACCTGGGCGACGGCGGCCTGGGCTTGTCCGGCGGCCAGCGCCAGCGCCTGGCCATCGCCCGCGCGCTGCTGGTGGATGCACCCATCCTGCTCCTGGACGAAGCCACCAGCGCCCTCGACGCCCAAAGCGAACACCTGATCCAGCAGGCATTACCGAGCCTGATGAAAAACCGCACCACCCTGGTCATCGCCCACCGCCTGGCCACGGTAAAAAACGCCGATCGTATTGCGGTGATGGATCAAGGGAAACTGGTGGCGGTGGGAACGCACCAGTCGTTGATTGCGAACAATGCGTTGTATGCGCGGCTGGCGGCGTTGCAGTTCAGTGATGGACATGAGGCGGCATGAATCGCCGCTGCTGAATTCTGTAAGGCGGCATTCAGTGAGCTGGCGACCGACCTAGTAACCGACCAAGTAACCGACCCAGTAACGGCGCTCTGAAATATGCAGAAATCGCGCAGATCAGCGGCCTCACATCAGTGGGCTAACCTTGCGGAATCTGCATATTCAGGGAGGGCAACGGAATGCCCATCGCCGCAAAAGGGTGTCGCCTGCGCAAGTCCAGATTTTCTGAACAGGGTCGCCTCTATCTGCTGACGGCGGTCACTCATCAGCGCCAGCCGGTGTTCGCTGACTGGCGCTTGGGTCGTTTGTTGGTGGATCAACTGCGCTGCGCTGATGAAAGCTCGGCGATTACTTCCATGGCATGGGTCGTGATGCCGGATCATCTGCATTGGCTGATTGAATTGAAACACGGGACGCTGGCGGAGTTGATGTGTCGCATCAAGTCCAGAAGCAGTCGTTCGATCAATATGGTGCGCGGTGAGCAGCAGCGATTGTGGCAGCGGGGGTATTACGATCGAGCGTTACGGCGTGATGAGGATATCAAGGGGGCGGCGCGGTATATCGTCATGAATCCGTTGCGGGCGGGATTGGTTTCCAGGGTTGGCGATTATCCCTTGTGGGATGCCATCTGGATTTGAGGATCACATTCAAAAGATCGCAGCCTGCGGCAGCTCCTACAGTGGGGCGGGTGTACACCCTGTAGGAGCTGCCGCAGGCTGCGATCTTTTGATCTTGTATCAACGGATCTCACTGATCGTCGAAATACCGCTCATGCCAATCCACCAATGGTTGCGGTGAGTTGAGTTTCTGGCCGTAGATCACCGAATACGACAGCACGTTCTGTACGTACTGGCGGGTTTCGTCGAACGGGATACTTTCCACCCAGACGTCGAAGCTCAGATGGTCCGCACCGCGCAGCCACTGGCGCACGCGGCCCGGGCCGGCGTTGTAGGCGGCGGAGGCGAGGACGCGGTTGCCGTTGAACTGGCTGTGGACCTGGCTCAGGTAGGCGGCGCCGAGCTGGATGTTCTTGTCCGGGTTGAACACTTGCTGCGGCGAGGCCAGCGGAATACTGAACTTGCGTGCGGTTTCCTTGGCCGTTCCCGGCATCAATTGCATCAGGCCGCTGGCACCGACACTGGAGCGGGCGTCGTCCATGAAGGCGCTTTCCTGGCGGGTGATGGCAAATACCCAGCTGGGATGCAGGCCGCGGATCTTCGCTTCGCGGACCAGGGTTTCGCGGTGGGCCATCGGGAAGCGAATGTCCAGGTCGTCCCAGTACTGCGCCTGGCTGATGGTGCGAATCGCCGGGAAATACCATTTCAGGTCGTAGGCCAGTTTGGCCTGGGCGACCATTTCGTCGCGACTGAAGTGGCGGCTGACGTGATACCACTCGCGGCGACCGTCGACGATCTGCCCGCGGGCATGGAACTCCAGGGCGCGACGTATGCCGGGGGTGTTGCGCACCTTGTTCATCAGCGCCTGGCTGAACACCAGCGGTTTGTTGTTCAGCGAATACGGCGACTGTGAACGGTCGGCGGCGAGGAAACCATAGAAATCGCGCTCGCGCGCCAGGCTCTTGTAGAGGGTTTGCGCTTCGGGGTTCTGCGGTTGCGCCAGTTCCAGGCTGCGGGCCTGCCAGTAGCGCCAGCGGTTGGCGGTGGCCAGGTCCTGGGGCAGGCGGCGCGTCAGCTGGTAGGCATCGTCCCAGCGCGCCAGGCGCAGCAACAGGCGCATGCGCCATTCAGACACCGTGTTGTCGCGCAGCTCCGGGTCGTACCTGGTCATCATGTCCAGCGCGCGGCTGTCGAAGCGTTTCGCGAGGGTCAGGCCGATTTCCCGGGCGATCGCCACTTTTTCGTCTCGGGAGAAGTGCATGCTGCTGGCATAACCGTCGAGCAGGCTCATGGCCCGGTCCGGGTCCTGGCGGGCCAGACGGCGCAGGCCGAGGCTGACCACGTCGGACATCGGTTCGTCGGCCGGGGTGAAGCGCGACGGCGAATTGAGCAGCTCCGGTTTCTGTGCTACATCGATCAGCAGGCGACCACGGGGGGCGAGGGTGGTCAAGCCATTGACCAGGCTGTTGGCCAGTGGGTAGTTGCGCGCCTGGGCGGCGAGCTTGGTGCGTTCCCAGCGCTTCTGCTCGGTGAGCTGGCCTTCGGCGGCCCACATGCCGAACAGCGCGTCACACGCCGCCGGTTGCGTCTTGCCGGTCAGCCAGAGTTTGTTGGCGTTGGCGTAGCCTTCGGTCTTCTGGTTGTGGCTGATCTGGTACTGCGCGTTCAGGCAGTCCAGTTCGGTGAAATTCATCTTGGGGTCGTAATATTTGACGAACGTCGCCCAATCGCCGCGTTCGGCCAGCCAGCGCAACCAGCGCAGCTTCATCCAGTTGGCCTGGGGCAGGTCACCGTGCTCGGCGAGGAACTTCTCGATCTCGGCATTGCTCGCGGTCTTCAGGCGCGCGGTCAGCTCGTCGTAGGCCAGGTAGGGTTCCAGCGGGTAGTCGGCCAGGGCCTGGCTGTAACGGAAATACGGGCCGGTGTCGCCCTTGGCCAGGGCGCGCTTGGCTTCATCGTAGTACTGGCGTTGGGTGGACAGGTCCACCGCCTGGACGGATTGAACGGCAGCGGCAGAAAGTAGAAAACAGGACAAAAGATTGAAAAGGCGACTGCGCATGAGACGTCCGGACAGAAAAAACATGACAAGTGCTGGCGACGCCCGCACTGAATTATTCGTAGCTTAGCCTTTTGCCAGCAATGGGCGAAAGCTTTGCCGGGCTGTCTGCATCAGTTCGCAACATTTGTTGTGCAGAGTGCTACCAAGGTGAAAATGCCGGCCTGTTAGGGTCCCGTTTCAGGTAGAATACGCGCCCGGTTTTTGGAGAAGCTCATGACCCTGCTCAAATTCAGCGATGTGTCCCTTGCTTTCGGCGCTATGCCGTTGTTGGACAAGGTGTCCTGGCAGATCGCCCGTGGAGAGCGGGTGTGCATCATCGGCCGCAACGGCACTGGCAAGTCCAGCATGATGAAGCTCGTCAAGGGCGACCAGAAGCCCGATGACGGCTCGGTTTGGCGCGCACCCGGGCTCAAGATTGGCGAATTGCCGCAAGAATTGCCGGTAGCCGACGAGCGGACAGTGTTCGACGTGGTTGCCGAAGGCCTGGACGGTGTCGGCGCGTTGCTCGCCGAGTATCACCACCTGAGCCAGAACTGCGTCACCGATGCCGACCTGGACAAGCTGATGCACGTCCAGCACGACCTCGAAGCCCGCGACGGCTGGCGTTTGCAGACCCTGGTCGACAGCACCCTGAGTCGCCTGCAGTTGCCGGCCGACAAGACCCTCGCCGAATTGTCCGGTGGCTGGCGTCGTCGTGTGCTGCTGGCCCAGGCCCTGGTGTCAGAGCCGGACCTTTTGCTGCTGGACGAACCGACCAACCACCTGGACATCGGTGCCATCGCCTGGCTGGAAGAAGCGCTGAAGGATTTCCAGGGCGCCGTGCTGTTCATCACGCACGACCGTTCTTTCCTGCAGAACCTGGCGACCCGCATCCTCGAACTGGACCGCGGTGGCCTGATCGACTGGAACGGCGATTACGCCAGTTTCCTGGTGCATAAAGAAGCTGAACTCGCCGCCGAAGCCACCGCCAACGCGCTGTTCGACAAGCGCCTGGCCCAGGAAGAAGTGTGGATTCGCCAGGGCATCAAGGCCCGTCGTACCCGTAACGAAGGTCGCGTCCGCGCCCTCAAGGCCCTGCGCGTCGAACGCAGCGAGCGTCGTGAGCGCACCGGCAAGGCCAACATCCAGCTGGAAACCGCTGACAAGTCCGGCAAGCAGGTGATGGTGCTCGAGAACGTGAGCTTTGCTCACCCGGGCGGTCCGTTCCTGATCAAGGATTTCTCGATGGTGTTGCAGCGCGGCGACCGCATCGGTCTGCTCGGCGCCAACGGTACCGGCAAGACCACCCTGCTCAAGCTGATGCTCAGTGGCCTGCAGCCCACCAGCGGCAAGGTGGAAGAGGGCACCCGGATCGACGTCGCCTACTTCGACCAGTTGCGCCACCAGTTGGACCTGGAAAAGACCGTGATCGACAACGTCGCCGAAGGTCGCGACTTCATCGATATCGACGGCCAGAGCCGCCACGTGCTGAGCTACCTCGGCGACTTCCTGTTCAGCCCGCAGCGTGCCCGCACGCCGGTCAAGGCGCTGTCCGGTGGCGAGCGTGCCCGTCTGTTGCTGGCCAAGCTGTTCAGCAAGCCGGCGAACCTGCTGGTACTCGATGAACCGACCAACGACCTCGACGTGGAAACCCTCGAGCTGCTCGAAGAGGTCTTGCTGACCTTCAACGGCACCGTGCTGATGGTCAGCCACGACCGGGCATTCCTCGACAACGTGGTGACCAGCACCCTGGTGTTCGAAGGTGAAGGCCTGGTTCGCGAATACGTCGGTGGTTACCAGGACTGGCTGCGCCAGGGCGGTTCGCCGCGCCTGCTGGGCGTGACCGAGAGCAAGTCCGGCAAGGCCGACCTGAACTCCGCCGTGGTCAAGGCCGAGCCTGCACCCGTCGCGGCAGCAGCCGAAGCACCGGTCGCGAAGAAGAAGCTCAGCTACAAGCTGCAGCGTGAGCTGGAAGCGTTGCCGGGGCAGATCGAAGCCATGGAGCAGCAGATCGCTGCCGTTGAGGCGCAGATGGCCGATGCCGGCTTCTACCTGCGTCCGGCTGCGGAAACCGCTGCGGTGATCGCCCAGCTGGCGCAGTTGCAGGCTGAACTCGACATCATGGTCGAGCGCTGGGCCGAACTGGATGCCTGATTGATCCTGTAACAAAAAAAGCCCGACCTCGGTAATGCGAGTGTCGGGCTTTTTGTAGGAGCTGCCGAAGGCTGCGATCTTTTGATCTTGTTTTTAAACATCAAAGTCAAAAGATCGCAGCCTGCGTCAGCTCCTACACGGGTTTGCTTTAGCTTTTGTTTTGCAGGCGCACTGCCAGCACATCGCAAGGCGCGCCGTGCAGGACGTCGTTGGCGGTGGAGCCCAGCAGCAGTGCCAGGCCATGGCGGCCGTGACTGCCGACCACGATCATGTCGCACCCTTGCTCCTTGGCCAGGTGGTGAATCTCCTGGCGTGGCTGGCCGTAGGTCAGGTGGCTGTATTCCCTGGAGAGCTCAGGGTATTTCAGGATCAAACGATCGAGACGCTCCTTGGCCTGGTCGAACTGCTGCTGTTGCAGTTGTGACAGGTCCATTGGCACATCGCCACCAAAGGCCATGGCCATTGGCTCGACGATATGCACCAGGGACAATTTCGCCCCATTGCTCACCGACAGCTCGCGAGCACGGTGGATGACAGGGTCGCACTCTTCGGTCAGATCTACAGCGACCAGGATGTGGTTGTAGGGCATGAGGTGCTCCTCCTGAGGATTGCAATATTGGTAAGTATGGCTGGTTTCAAGCGCATTGGTTCCAAAGTGACTCAATGCGCTCATCAAGAATCGGGAGTACAGATATGACGGTCTGGATAGTGGTGTCAATCCTGCTGGTGGTACTCAGTCCACTGGCATGGCTGCGACCCTCGCGCCATCAGAGCGGTCGCATGGCCCTGCGCATGGAGGCGCGACGCATTGGCCTGGCCATGCAGCTGGCGCCACAGGAGTGGCCGCACTGGCTCGCCCAGGAGCCGCCAAACCCTTGTGCGCAGTACCATCGACCACGCCGGGGCAATCAGCCGGCGTGCTGGAGTTACTGGCAAAAATCACCGGGGCTGTGGGTCAACCAGTGGCAGGAGCCCTGCGAAGATCCCGCGCTGCTCAATCATTTCGAAAAATTGCCGGCCAACGTCTACAAGGTCGAGGCCGACAAGCAAATGATCACCCTGTATTGGGGCGAGAAGGGCGAGGCCGAGGTCCTGCAGCACATCGACGCCACCCTCAAAGCCCTCGCCTGAACCCCCACCCTTGTAGGAGCTGGCTTGCCAGCGATGGACGTCAACGATGACGTTTGAAACCTGACACCCCGCGGCGTTCTCAGGTCCATCGCGAGCAGGCTCGCTCCTACAAGGGTTTTTTTGCGGGCAATAAAAAGCCCGACAACTTCATCGGGCGGGGGTGGCCAGGCAGGCCGGTAATTCTGAGTGGGCTGATCTTACGCTGGGCATTCGCCAAAAGCGTTCACTTTTTTCGCCAGTCCCGCCAGCGTAGCCCGTTAAACACAGGCTGCCGTGAATTAGGGCGAATTTTCTAATGATTGATCCTATGAATGGTTGTGCATACCTGTGCGTATTGCAGGTGCTGGCAGTACGGATATGACCGCAAAGTCGCATTTCAACCCGCATTTTGGGCGATTGACAATTGTCGGAAATTCCGTGAAGGTGACGTACCCAAATCAAACGGGCGTATGAATTGAGCGTTTGTCCGACAAAACGCTCCTACAGAATCCCGACTATCGCGTTGGCGGGTGTGACGGGTGGATAGGCGTAGCATCGACGATTGACGTCCCTGCCAGCCATCCGCCTGCGTCCGACGTGTACTGTTCAGCTTCCATATCGTGGAGATCAGTTGATGATTTACGAAGGTAAAGCCATCACGGTTAAGGCTCTTGAAAGTGGCATCGTCGAACTGAAGTTCGACCTCAAGGGTGAGTCCGTCAACAAGTTCAACCGTCTAACCCTGAACGAACTGCGTCAGGCCGTAGACGCCATCAAGGCAGATGCGTCGATCAAGGGTGTGATCGTCAGCAGTGGCAAGGACGTGTTCATCGTCGGTGCCGACATCACCGAATTCGTCGACAACTTCAAGCTGCCGGATGCAGAGCTTGTGGCTGGCAACCTCGAAGCCAACAAGATTTTCAGCGATTTCGAAGACCTCAACGTCCCGACTGTCGCCGCGATCAATGGCATCGCGTTGGGCGGCGGTCTGGAAATGTGCCTGGCGGCGGACTACCGCGTCATGTCGACCAAGGCCAAGATCGGTCTGCCGGAAGTCAAGCTGGGCATCTACCCGGGCTTCGGCGGCACCGTGCGCCTGCCGCGCCTGATCGGTACCGACAACGCCATCGAGTGGATTGCCGCCGGCAAGGAAAACCGTCCTGAAGACGCGCTGAAAGTGGGCGCCGTCGATGCCGTGGTTGCTCCTGAGAAGCTGCAGGATGCCGCACTGGAACTGATCAAGCGCGCCATTTCCGGCGAGTTCGACTTCAAGGCCAAGCGCCAGCCGAAGCTTGAAAAGCTCAAGCTGAACGCGATCGAACAAATGATGGCTTTCGAAACCGCCAAGGGTTTCGTGGCCGGCCAGGCTGGCCCGAACTACCCGGCCCCGGTCGAAGCGATCAAGACTATCCAGAAAGCCGCGAACTTCGGTCGTGACAAGGCCCTGGAAATCGAAGCCGCCGGTTTCGTCAAGCTGGCCAAGACCTCGGCAGCACAGAGCCTGATCGGCCTGTTCCTGAACGATCAGGAACTGAAGAAAAAGGCCAAGGCCTACGATGAAATCGCCAAGGACGTGAAGCAGGCCGCTGTACTGGGCGCCGGCATCATGGGTGGCGGTATCGCCTATCAGTCGGCGTCCAAAGGCACGCCGATCCTGATGAAGGACATCAACGAGCACGGTATCGAGCAGGGTCTGGCCGAAGCCGCCAAGCTGCTGGTTGGCCGCGTTGATAAAGGCCGCATGACCGCCGCGAAAATGGCTGAAGTGCTCAACGGCATTCGTCCGACCCTGTCCTATGGTGATTTCGGTCACGTCGACCTGGTGGTTGAAGCTGTCGTCGAGAACCCCAAGGTCAAGCAAGCCGTACTGGCTGAAGTCGAAGACAAGGTCAAGGAGGACACCATCCTGGCGTCCAACACCTCGACCATTTCCATCACCTTGCTGGCCAAGGCCCTCAAGCGTCCGGAAAACTTCGTCGGCATGCACTTCTTCAACCCGGTGCAAATGATGCCGCTGGTGGAAGTGATCCGTGGCGAGAAGTCCAGCGAGCTGGCGGTTGCCACTACCGTTGCCTACGCCAAGAAAATGGGCAAGAACCCGATCGTGGTCAACGACTGCCCGGGCTTTTTGGTCAACCGTGTGCTGTTCCCGTACTTCGGCGGTTTCGCCAAGCTGGTCAGCGCCGGTGTGGACTT
>Ga0160454_100492_pt1 | contig 14110 bp, 13 predicted proteins | sample HID1971M_E6MG_FD_108218 | JGI IMG/M metagenome (GOLD analysis project Ga0160454, IMG submission 108218) | Enriched millipede-associated microbial communities from UW Madison campus, WI, USA - HID1971M_E6 MG | ecosystem: Host-associated > Arthropoda: Insects > Digestive system > Unclassified ... | reverse complement strand
TGATGTGGCGCTGGGCGAAACGCAGCTTGTGCCATTCGCTCATGATGTAGCCGCCGCGCACTTCGCAGAACTCGTTGGTGGTCAGGCCGCCGACGTTGCCGAACAGCTGGAACCACGGCACGGTCTTGCGCACTGTGCCCTCGCCAAGCACGGTGTCGCCATCGATCACGGCCACCACGGCGCGGTCATCCGGCAGGTGGCGGGAGATGGCGCGGAAACCGTAGGCCAGGCCGTCGCGCTTGCCGGTACCGGGAATGCGCACGAAGTCGAGCTTGACCCGGGCAGGCGGGTTCATCCGGTTCCACAGGCTCTTGACCAGCAGTTCATCGGACATTTCAACGATGGAGCAGACCACGGTGGTTGGCAGCTCGCAGTCGATCGCTTCGCGGATCACCGAGCTGTAGACCTGCGCGGTGGTCAGCGCATCGATACGAAAACTGGTGACCATCAAAAAGACATGGGACGGGTCCGCCGCCTTGCCCAGCTTGCGCACTTTGCGCCGCAGGTGCGGGTAGACCACGTACAGGAACAGCATGCCGCGCAGAAAGTGCGTGGCACCCATCGAGTAGCGCCAGATACCGACGATACCGATCAGGAAAATGAAGTCCTTCGACTCGGAGTCGAACGTGGACACAGGCAGCGCCATGGCGATGCCCATCAATAAACTCAGGTAGAACAGCCAACCGGCGGCCTGGAGTAGGCCGTGCTTTAGCCTGTGCATAATCGGAATCCTAAAGTCAGTTGCCTGAAGTCAGCTGCAAGCTCCAAGCTTCAAGCTGCAAGTGAAGAGCTGTTACTTGCCGCTTGAAGCTTGTCGCTTATGGCTGCTTTACCAGCAAATGCCTTCAGTCCGGCCAGTCACGCTGGTGGCCTTGGACATGAAGCCGACCAGGTCGATCACCTGCTTGCCGTGTGGAACGTTCTGCACCAAGGCGCGGAATTTCTCGTCACGGTTGCCGAGGATGATCACGTCGGAGTTGTTGATCACTTCGTCGAAGTCGGCGTTGAGCAAGGACGAGACGTGGGGGATCTTCGACTCGATGTAGTCCTTGTTCGCGCCGTGAACGCGGGCGTATTCGACGTTGCTGTCGTAGATGCTCAGGTCGTAGCCCTTGCCGATCAGCATTTCCGCCAGGTCCACCAGCGGGCTTTCGCGCAGGTCGTCGGTGCCGGCCTTGAAGCTCAGGCCCAGCAGGGCGACTTTGCGTTTGTCGTGGCTGGAAACGATGTCGAAGGCGTTCTGCACCTGGGACTCGTTACTGCGCATCAGCGAGTTGAGCAGCGGTGCTTCCACGTCCAGGGAGCCGGCGCGGTAGGTCAGGGCACGCACGTCTTTGGGCAGGCAGGAACCGCCGAAGGCGAAGCCCGGGCGCATGTAGTACTGGGACAGGTTCAGGGTCTTGTCCTGGCAGACCACGTCCATCACTTCGCGACCGTCGACGCCGACGGCCTTGGCGATGTTGCCGATCTCGTTGGCGAAGGTCACCTTGGTGGCGTGCCACACGTTGCAGGTGTACTTGATCATTTCGGCAACGGCGATGTCCTTGCGGATGATCGGTGCGTCGAGTTCTTCGTACAGCGATTGCAGAACGTCGCCCGAGGCCTTGTCGAACTCGCCGATGACGGTCATTGGCGGCTGGTCGTAGTCGGCGATGGCGGTGCTTTCGCGCAGGAACTCAGGGTTCACGGCAACACCGAAATCGACGCCGGCCTTCTTGCCGGAGCAGTCTTCGAGAATCGGGATCACCACGTTGGCCACGGTACCTGGCAGCACGGTGCTGCGAACCACGATGGTGTGGCGGGTGGTCTTGTCACGCAGGACAAAACCGATCTCGCGGCACACGGCTTCGATGTAGTTCAGTTCCAGATCGCCGTTCTTCTTGCTCGGCGTACCGACGCAGATCATCGACAGGTCGGTGTCGCGAATGGCCTCGGCGAAGTTGGTGGTGCCACGCAGGCGACCGGTCTGGATACCCTGGGCCAGAAGTTCGCCCAGGCCTGGTTCAACAATCGGCGATTTGCCGGCATTGATCATATCGATCTTGTCTTTGGCAACATCGACGCCAACGACGTCATGGCCCCGTGCAGACAGGCAGCCGGCACAGACAGCGCCTACGTAACCCAAACCAAATATGCTGATGCGCATCGCATTTACCTCAGTGTTGATCAAGCCATTAGATGGCCGGAGTTAATGGTGTTCAGCGGTTATAGTGCACGCGGAAGTTGCGCCTGGCAGGCGCGACAATACCGCGTGCTGGCATAAAAGTTCCGAGTGTCTAAATAAGTGCACTCAAGGTGTGCGCAACTAGGCCTTGTTGTTATGACTTGCCCTGTTATGCAGCGCGTCCTCTGTTCAGAAGAAGTTCGTGCAATGTTCCTGCACGCTCGATGTCAGGCCGAAAGCCCGTAGATCAAGCGTTTTGGTGCCCGGGTGAGCACGTTTATAGGGACGCGGCCTTGGCCTTGCAGGGGATATTAATGGTGAGTATCTCCTGTGCGTTCTGGTGTTGCCCAAATCAGGGGGGTTAGTCAGTGGAAGTTAGTATTGCAACTTCACTACATGGTTCCCTGATCTGCGTAAGTTATCTCGTACATCCACGGCGAGAATCGTTACCGGTGGTATGAGCGGTGCATCTGGACATAGTTCCGGCCCGCTCATCACGAAATCTGAAATTTCTTGAAATATTGTCAAAGATGGCACTGCTCTCAAATTGATAGCACTTGCCGTTTCGCCCTTTATATATAGGCGGATTATTGGAGGGGATAGTTTTTTGCCACTATCGATAATTTTTTTCGGTGCCACTACTGAAAAAAATGATCGAAGTCGAGTGAAACTAAAGTTAGAAAATTGACAGGTGGTATTTTGGCGTCATAAAAATGACGAAAAAAGTGAGGGATTTCGAGGGGATCAGTGGGGGCGCACGAGGGGAGCTGGAAGGTCGTGCGCCGACCCGTTGCTTTACTCTGGTGCGTGGTCGCGCAGGAACACCAGGTTGTCCGCTTTAGACTGTTCGGCGCTGTAGCGATAGCCCTGAACATCAAACTGTTTGAGGGCTTGCGGATCGTTGATGCGTTCTTCGATGACGAAGCGGCTCATCATGCCCCGGGCCTTTTTCGCGTAGAAGCTGATGATCTTGTACTGACCGTTCTTCAGGTCCTTGAACTCGGTGTTGATGATGCGTGCGTTCAAGGCGCTGCGCTTGACCGCCGAGAAATACTCGTTGGACGCCAGGTTGAGCAGCACGTCATCGCCCTGGTCGGCCAGGGCTTCGTTCAGCCATTCGCTGATCCGCGTACCCCAGAAGGCATACAGGTCCTTGCCCCGGGCATTGGCCAGTTTGGTGCCCATTTCCAGACGGTACGGCTGCATCAGGTCGAGGGGACGCAGCAGGCCATACAGGCCGGAGAGCATGCGCAGATGTTGCTGGGCGTAGTCGAAGTCGGCTTCGCTGAAAGTTTGCGCATTGAGCCCGGTGTAGACGTCGCCCTTGAACGCCAGCAAGGCCTGCTTGGCGTTGGCCGGGGTGAAGGCGGGTGTCCAGCTGCCGAAGCGGGCGGCGTTGAGCCCGCCGATCTTGTCGGAAACGTGCATCAGTTCGCTGATCTGCGCCGGGGTCAGCTCGCGCAGCTGCAGGATCAGCTCCTGGGAATGGTCGAGGTATTGCGGCTGGGTAAAGCGCTGGGTCGCCGGCGGCGTTTCGTAATCGAGGGTCTTGGCGGGGGAAATCACCGTCAGCATGAAGTCGTCTCCTTTAATCGTGGCGGCGATTCTAGGGGGTTGACCGTGTTGACTCCAGCTATCGGTGCGATAGGTGATCGGTGGCGTCATGGGACAAGATCGCAGCCTCGCTTCGCGAGACAGCTCCTACGGGACCGGGTTGGCTTGAAAATGGATCGTACCCGGGAGCGGGTTGGCTTGAACTCGGAACAGCCCCTCCTGTAGGAGCTGTCTCGCGGAGCGAGGCTGCGATCTTTTGATCTCCCCGCGATATAGTGCCGCCCGGGCCCGGTTATGGAGACTTCCCATTGCGCATCGTTTTTCTCATCTCGATCTGGCTATTTAGCTTCGGCGCCATCGCGGCACCCGGTGAAGTAGCAACGCTGGATCGCAGCACCTGGCCGGAAAAACTCGACAACCCGACCCTGTTCGATGTCGCCTCGCGGGCCGAAATCCTCATGTTCGCCCGGGTGCTGCTGGCCAGTGAAGCCCTGGACGAGGCGGCGCTGGCGCAACGCCTTGGCTTGCGCACCATCAACCTGGAGTCGGTTAATCGGGTTCGCCAGCGCCTGTGGCAACGCCTGCTGGCCAACTACAACTTCGCTCAGCAGAGTTGCGACCAGGACGCCTCCTTCTGTTTCCTGGTCGAGGACATGGCCACCTTGCGCGAGCAGGCCGGCAAGTTCCAGCTCAGCGAGGACAGCTACTACACCCGATGGTCCGAGCCGAGTCGCCTGTTCCACAGCCAGTACCTGGATGAGCAACTGCGCAAGGCGGCGCTGTTCCCGCAAACCAGCAGCGAAGTCGATCGTTTTGGCGACTATGAACGCAATGGCGACGGCATGCATGATCGGCTGTTTCTATTGACCTTCGACAGCGCCGCCAATGCCACGCCGGACAATACCGACTGGATTGCCGAGTACCTGCGCAAGGCCAACCTCAGTGGCACCTTCTTCGTGCTCGGCAAGGACCTCCAGGCCCGTTTAAACGAGCGCTCGGTGGCCAGCCTGCAGTCGACCTGGTCAACCCAGTGCATCGGCGTGCAGGGCTGGGAATTTCGCTCCCACAGCCACTGGCAGGACTGGCAGGACTCGGTACGCCGCAGCGTCGAGCTGGCCAAAAGCAAGCTGCCGGAGAACTTCGTGCCGCTGTTTCGCCCGCCCGATGGCCAGCGCCGCGCCGACGCCGCCGCTTTCTTCAAGGCCCAGGGCTTGCAGGTCGCCCTGTGGGATATCGATGCCCAGGACGGTGCGGGCAAGCTCAAGGGCAGCCAGAGTGCGCAACGGGTGCTGACCCTGATGCTGCTATGGCGCCACGGGGTGATCAATTTCAATGTGAAGCAGGAGGGGGTGAAAACGGCGTTGCCCTGGCTGATCACACAAACGGCGCAAAGCGGGATCGGGTGGGAAGACTGTCAGGAGGGATTTCGCTGAAAACCGCCAAAGCCCGTAAACATTGGGTGAAAGGCGATTTTAGAGGTGATTTTGCTGCAGGTTGACTTCCGACTGTAAACGGGTGATGGCAGTCCGCCAAGTGTTATTGGTCATTCTGAAAAATAAACTTCAAAAAAGCGTCAAAGTACTTTTTTCTGTCATGGGTTTTGGAGTATTACGAAGACAGACCGCCGAAACCTGCAACACAGGTGGCGTCTCCCAAGACCCGCATGTATGCAGAACACTTGAGTCCCCGCAGGTGTATTCGGTAGTCACTTCGAGGCGCAGCACCGCCAAGGTATTGCGTCGACTGGCTCCCACAAAGGTGACCGAGTATGGATGATCACGGACGTAGCTCTTCTTCCAACCAGCCAATCCTTTATGTACTCGATACCAACGTATTGATTCACGATCCAAACGCGCTGCTTAACTTCGAAGAACACCACGTCGCGATCCCGATGACCGTGCTTGAGGAACTCGACAAGCTCAAGAGCGGGCATCACAGCGTTGCCGCCGAATGCCGCCAGGCCATCCGGCTGATCGACAAGACCCTGGGCGATGCCTCACCCGAGGACGTCGAGCAGGGTGTGCCGATCCAGCGGGGCAAGAGCGGACCCAAGGGCTTGCTGTCAATTCTGATGAGCAAGCATGCCGAGCCGAACCTGATTCTGCCCGAGCACCTGAACGACAACAAAATCATCAACCAATTGATCGACCTGCACGCGCGGGACCCACAAAAGCCCGTGGTGCTGGTCACCAAAGACATCAACATGCGCCTCAAGGCCCGCGCCTGCGGGATCGCGGCCGAGGACTACAGCACCGACCAACTGGTCGACGACGTATCGCTGCTGCCTAATGGCTACCACAACATGACCGGCTCCTTCTGGGACCGCGTGAGCAAGGTCGAAACCCGCCAGGACCACGGCCGCACCTGGCATCAGGTACAGCTGATCGACAATCTGCCCGCAGTGCACATCAACGAGTTCATCATCGACGAGCAGGGGTTCGTCGGCTGGATCAAGGAGATCGAGGAAGACAAGCTGCTGATCCTGGACCTGCACCAGGAACCGCTGCTGCACCAGGAAGCCTGGGGCCTCAAGCCGCGCGACATCTATCAGAGCCTGGCGCTGTATGCCTTGCTCGATCCGGACATCCACCTGGTCAACCTGTCCGGTGCCGCAGGCTCCGGTAAAACCATCCTCGCGCTGGCCGCGGCCATTGAACAGACGATGGTCAGCAAGCGCTACCGCCGCATCATCGCCACCCGCAGCGTGCAAGGCCTGGACCAGGAGATCGGCTTCCTGCCCGGCACCGAAGCGGAAAAAATGGAGCCTTGGCTGGGCGCCATCACCGACAACCTCGAAGCCTTGCACATGGATGACGAAAGCACCCATGGCAGCGTCGACTACATCCTCAGCAAAGTGCCGTTGCAGTTCAAATCCCTCAACTACATCCGGGGCCGCAGCTTCCAACAGAGCCTGATCCTGATCGATGAATGCCAGAACCTCACGCCGCACCAGATGAAAACCATCATCACCCGTGCCGGCGCCGGTTCAAAAGTAGTGTGCCTGGGCAACCTGGCACAGATCGACACCCCTTACCTGTCCGCGACCAGCTCCGGGCTGACCTACCTGACTGAACGCTTCAAGGACTTCCCGAACGGGGTGCACATCACCCTGCAAGGGGTGCCACGTTCGATCCTGGCCGAATACGCCGAATCGCATCTGTAACCTTCACCCAAAACCGGGCGGCCCCAAAGCCGCCCGGTTTTTTATGGCCGACAAAAACCTTGTAGGAGCTGGCTTGCCAGCGAAGGGGGCCTTGAGCTTGCATTGAATTCAAGGCCCTCATCGCTGGCAAGCCAGCTCCTACAGGAATGCGGCCATCCGATAATCTAGCGTGCGGAAATCTGACCCACAGGTTTACAATCGAAACTCCTGATCAGGAGTAACCCCGTGCTGACTCATCTCGATTCCCAAGGCCGCGCCAACATGGTCGACGTCACCGAAAAAGACGTGACCTTCCGTGAAGCCACGGCCCAGGCGCTGGTGCGCATGCTGCCCGAAACCTTGCAAATGATCGTCAGTGGCGGTCACCCCAAGGGCGACGTGTTCGCCGTGGCCCGCATTGCCGGCATCCAGGCGGCGAAAAAGACCAGCGACCTGATTCCCCTGTGCCATCCGCTGATGCTGACCGGGGTCAAGGTCGAACTCAGTGCCGAAGGTGAGGACAGCGTGCGCATCGTGGCGTGCTGCAAGTTGTCCGGGCAGACCGGTGTCGAGATGGAGGCCCTGACCGCTGCCAGCGTCGCCGCCCTGACCATCTATGACATGTGCAAGGCCGTGGATCGCGGCATGACCATCGAAAGCGTGCGCCTGCTGGAGAAGGTCGGCGGCAAGAGCGGGCATTTCCAGGCGGAGCAGCCATGAACGTCACCGTGAAATTTTTTGCCCGTTACCGCGAAGCGCTGGGCGTCGATGCGGTAAAGGTCGAGGGCGACTTCGCCACCGTCGACGACGTACGCGCATTGCTGGCCCAGCGCGACGGCGCCGAAGTCTTGAGCGAGCAGAACCTGATGTGCGCGCGCAACGAAGACCTGTGCCAGCTCGACGAACCGGTCAGCGATGGCGATGAAGTGGCGTTTTTCCCCACCGTGACCGGGGGCTGAGCCATGGCCATTCGCGTGCAATCGACCGCGTTCGACCCTGGTACCGAAGTCAACGCCATGCACGATGCCAATGTCGGCGTCGGCGCGGTGGTGAGTTTCGTCGGCTACGTTCGCGACTTCAATGACGGCCTGGATGTCGCCGGGATGTTCCTCGAACACTATCCGGGCATGACCGAAAAAGCCCTCGGCAAGATCGCCACCGAGGCCGAGCAGCGCTGGCCCTTGCTCAAGCTGGAAGTGCTGCATCGCATCGGGGCCCTGGAGCCCGGCGAGCCCATCGTCTTCGTCGGCGCCGCCAGCGCCCACCGCCAGGCGGCCTTCGACGCCTGCGCCTTTGTCATGGACTACCTGAAAACCCGCGCCCCGTTCTGGAAAAAGGAAAACACCAGCGATGGGCCGCGTTGGGTCGAGGGGCGCGGTAGTGATCATGCGGCGGCGGATCGCTGGAAGCGGTAATTCCTGCGGCGTTCTTTAGTCAGTCTTCGCGAGCAAGCCCGCTCCCACAGTGATCTTCTGTGAACACAAACTCTGTGTACGACACAGACCCCTGTGGGAGCGGGCTTGCTCGCGAAGAGGCCATCCGCTTCACCCAAGAACCGCTTGATTGACCACCCGACCATCGGCCGGCACGCCACCCATTTACCCGATTGACGCAAAATACATAAAAGTCCAGTATGGAATTCCAAGTATAAAAACAGCTTCAAGCTCCGAGCTTCAAGCTTGGAACTGCTCTTCTTCGTCTTGCCAAACCAACAACAACCCGCGAGAGAACGAACATGAAGAAACTCCCCCTCATCACCGGTCTGGCCCTGAGCCTGTTGGCGTGCAGCACCCTGTTTGCCGCCGAGAAAACCCTGCGCATCGGTATCGAAGCGGCCTATCCACCGTTCGCCTCCAAGACCGACAAAGGCGAGATCGCGGGCTTCGACTACGACATCGGCAATGCCCTGTGTGCGCAGATGAAGGTCAAGTGTGTGTGGGTCGAGGGCGAGTTCGACGGCCTGATTCCTTCCCTTAAGGTGAAGAAGATCGACATGGCCCTGTCGTCGATGACCATCAACGAAGACCGCAAGAAGTCGGTGGATTTCACCCACAAGTACTACTTCACCTCGTCGCGCCTGGTCATGAAGGAAGGCGCGGTCGTCGATGACCAATACGCCAGCCTCAAGGGCAAGACCGTGGGCGTGCAACGGGCGACCACCACCGACCGCTACGCGACCGAAGTCTTCGAACCCATGGGCGTCAACGTCAAGCGCTACAGCAACAACGAAGAGATCTACATGGACCTGGCGGCGGGCCGCCTCGATGCCATCTTCGCCGACACCATTCCCCTCAACGACTTCCTGTCGATGCCCCGTGGCAAGGGCTACGCCTTTGTCGGCCCAGAGCTCAAGGACCCGAAATACGTGGGCGAGGGCGCCGGGATCGCGGTTCGCAAGGGCAACACCGAGCTGGTCTCGGAGCTGAACACCGCGATCGACGGCATCCGCGCCAGTGGCGAGTACCAGAAGATCTCTCAGCACTACTTCAAGTCTGATATCTACGGCGAGTGATCAATCGCGCCCGGGGTTTTCTCGCGAAAGCCCCACTGCGCTGCAGACTATCGAGGGCTGCAGATTGAGCGCCAGTACGCTCGCCAGCACGATGACCATCCCACTGATGACCATGATCGACGGGCGCTCAGCCAGAACCACCGAGGCCATCAGCATGGCCGTGGGCGGTATCAGGTAAAGCGAAATTGAAGCGCGACTCACGTTACTGTGAGTCAGTACGTAGGCCCAGGCAAGGTACGCCAGGGCACTGGGGAAAATACCCAGGATAAGCACCGCCAGGTTGGCCGACGCCGAGGCGTTCTGCACTTCGCTCCACAAGCCCGGTGCATACACCAGTAATAATGTGGTGCCCGACCAGATGGTGTAACACACCATCGTCAGCCCGTCGTAGCGATGGGAATGGCGTTTTTGCAGGGCGAAATAGAGACTCCAGGACAAGGCCGCCAGCAGGATCAGCAAGCCGTGCGCATCCAGTTCTCCAAAGCCACGATCACCCGTCACCACCACCCCCGCACCGAGCAGGCCGCACAGCACACAGATCCACTGCCAGCTGTTGACCCGGTCCTTGAACACGAAATGCGCCAGTATCGTGCTGAACAGCGGCGTGGATTGCGCAAGCACACTGGCCGCGCCGGCGCTGACGCCTCGTTGGCCGAAGTTGAGGGCGATGTGGTGCAGGCTGACAGCAAAGAATCCCAGCAAAACCAACAGTGGCAGATCTTTCAGGCGAGGCAGGGAAATACGCTTTACTAACGCCACCCCAGCCATGAACGTCGAGGCGATGAGAAAGCGGATCAGCGCCAGATGACCCGGCTCGTAAGCCCCCAGGCCGATGCGGATGCCAATGGGGGAGTAGGCCCAGCAGAGGATCACGAAAACCGTCGCCAGGGCGATTTTTACGCCAGGCCTTTCGGCGAGGCGGCGTAGAACAAAATCCATAAGGCTTCCTCTGTGTCCGGCGGAAAAAGGCGTAATGCAATGCCGACACTCGAATTATCAAAACCCTATGAATTCACTACAAGTGACTTAAACTGACTTAAGTATTCACTTTGGCTGAGCTATGGAACTGTCCCAACTGCGCATGTTCAACACGGTTCATCACCTGGGCAGCATCGCGCGCGCGGCCGAGGCGCTGCACTGTGTGCCGTCCAATATCACCGCGCGCCTCAAGTCCCTGGAGCGTGAACTCGGTACGCCGCTGTTTTCCCGCGACGGCCGAGGATTGCGAATCACCCCCGCCGGGGAGGTGTTTCTTGAGTACACGACGAAAATTCTTGGCCTGGCCGAAGAGGCGCGCAGGGCGTTGGCACCCGGCAGTGCGCCGAGCGGTCCTCTGCGTATTGGTGCCATCGAATCCAGTGCCACGGGGCGATTGCCCAGGTTACTGGCCAAGTACCACGAGCTTTATCCACAGGTGATGCTGGAGTTGAGCACCGGAACCTGGGCTCAATTACTCGACGACACCCAGCATCGTCGGCTTGATGGGGCGTTCGTGGCGGTCAACGTTGATCGCCCGGGACTGCAGCGGGAAGTGATGTACCGCGAAGACCTGATTCTCATCGCATCCGCCTCCCATGGGCCTTTGCGCAAGGCGGCGGACCTGCAGGGCAAGGCGATTTTCATGTGGCCCCCGGGTTGCCCGTACCGCTTCGCGCTGGAACAGTGGCTGTTGCGCCATGACCAGGTGCAGCCGATTGTCAGCATCGCCAGCTATGGCACCATCGTTGGCTGTGTCAGCGCTGGTGCCGGCGTCGCGCTGGTGCCCCGGGGAATCTACGAGCAGTATGGTCTTAGCGCAGGTTGCCAGGGCTATGAGTTCCCGGAACTGACGAGCATCGACAACCTCTTTTACTGGCACGAAAGCGCGGGCCGGCACCCGGCTCGCGAGGCCTTTGTGAAGTTGTTGCAGGCCGAGTTCGAGGGGCCGGGGTCGTCAGGGTTAATCCCGTCTTAACCGGCCTGTCGTCTATTTCCCCACAATCCGCCAGTGCGCTCCAGCCCTCTCAAAGGTCAAGGCCAGCGTGTAAACTGGCGGGCAATCGATAGTCAAAAGGGAAACACGATGAGCGAGGAAACGATGCGTCTGGGCCGTGAACGGCGCTACCTGGTGCTGTTGGGCATCATCTGCCTGGCGCTGATCGGCGGTGCGCTGTACATGCAGGTGGTGTTGGGCGAGGCGCCGTGCCCGTTGTGCATCCTGCAGCGTTATGCACTGTTGTTGATCGCGCTCTTCGCGTTCATCGGTGCGGCCATGCGCACCCGCCGCAGCATCACGGTGCTGGAGACCCTGGTGGTGATTTGTGCCCTGGCCGGCGTCGGGGTGGCGGGGCATCACGTCTATACGCAGTTCTATCCGGCCGTCAGTTGTGGCATCGATGTGCTGCAACCGATAGTCGATGGCTTGCCGCTGGCGAAGATCTTCCCGCTGGGCTTCCAGGTCGACGGTTTCTGCTCCACGCCGTACCCGCCGATCCTGGGCTTGTCCCTGGCGCAGTGGGCGCTGGTGGCCTTCGTGCTGGTGGTGGTACTGGTGCCGTTGTTGACGCTGCGCAATCGCAAGTCGCTGCGCTGATAGACCCGAAACGCCCCGGTCCTCGATGAGAGGGCCGGGGCGTTTTTGCATTTCCGGGGCCAGGTGAAAAGACCGTGACGAGCGGCAACGAGGGGTGCGACAAGTGTGCGACATGTTGTCACATCGCGAGTGCCGCAGCGCGCTTTGGTGTGTCGGATTGGTGCGGTGTCTTGCAAAGAAATTGACGTGTTTGAACGTCGCCAGATTTTAGCCAGGTCAAAAAGGAACAGACAGTTTTAACAGGTTGTGGCGATTTGCCAGAGCCCTTGTCATACCGGGGCTAGGGCTGGGTTTGGCACCGTGTTCGAGCCTCTAAGGCTGTCTGAATCGAGGGTGGTAGCCCTACTATTTTTGGTGTTTTTGTTGAGAATCAATTTCGATAAGATGCGCCACTTTTACACAATTGAGTCAGGATTGTTGCGGTCAGGGATAAAAATTATTTCGGGATAAGACATGGTTTATAAAACGCTACATATCTACAATCGCCCGCACTGAATTCCCGGCACTGCTCACCCAGGCTCTGGTGCATGAGTGGCACGAGGGTGTCGAGAGGCCTTTTGGCCTCATGTGACGCCCAGGTGTCGGTGCCTCCAACTATCCGCACCAAATGGAATTGGGCTGTAACAAGGCCTTTGACCACGAATTCGAATAAGAACTCACCGCTGGCCCAGGATTTGTCGAAACGCCTCTGACGCTCGACGGGCAAGCCCTTATTCAATCCAAGAAAAATGCCAACCCTTGGCAGGGTGAAGTGTTGGCGATCAAAACCCAACTGCATTGCGCAAGCTGCTTTAGAGGTCGTGAGATGAGTAAAAACAGGTACCCCAGACTACTAGGCTTATTGCCGCTGCTCGGCACGTTGTTGCTGGGAGGCTGCAACATGACCTTGCTCAATCCCACGGGCCAGGTTGGCCTGGAACAGCGAAACCTGATCATCACCGCCACGCTGCTGATGCTGTTGGTCGTGGTGCCGGTCATCGTGATGACCTTCCTGTTCGCCTGGAAATACCGCGCGTCCAACACCAAGGCGACCTACACGCCTAAATGGAACCACTCCACCAAGATCGAGATCGCGGTGTGGACTGTTCCGGTGTTGATCATCATTGCCCTGGGTTACATCACCTACAAGTCGACCCACGAGCTGGACCCGTACCGTCCGATCGAATCCGACGTGAAGCCTGTGACCATCGAAGTGGTCGCGCTGGACTGGAAGTGGCTGTTCATCTACCCGGAACAAGGCATTGCCACGGTCAACAAGATCGTGTTCCCGGCGCACACGCCAATCAACTTCAAGATCACCTCCGACGCCGTGATGAACTCGTTCTTCATCCCGGGCCTGGGCGGCCAGATCTACGCGATGGCGGGCATGCAGACCAGAATGCACCTGATCGCCGACCGCAACGCTGAAATGGACGGCATCTCTGCCAACTACAGCGGTGCCGGTTTCACCGGTATGAAATTCAAAGCGATCGCAACTTCCCAGGAAGATTTCGACGCCTGGGTAAGTGAAGTCAAAAAGGCACCTAAACAGCTTGAACAAGCTGAATACGCAGCCCTTTCCAAGCAGAGCCAGAACAACCCAGTCGAGCTCTACTCCTCGGTGACGCCGAACCTGTTCCAGATCATCGTCGACAAGTACGAAGGCATGAAACCTGGTCCTAAGGTCAAGCACGAGAAGAAAGAGAAAGAAGTGGCCGCTACGGACATGAACTCGCATTCAGCTGCCGGGGCAGAGGAGTAAACGATGTTTGGTAAATTAAGTTGGGAAGCGGTGCCGTTCCACGAGCCGATCGTGATGGTGACCATCGCCATGATCGCGCTCGGTGGTCTGGCACTGTTCGCGGGTATCACTTATTTCAAGAAGTGGACCTATCTGTGGACCGAGTGGCTGACTTCGGTCGACCACAAGAAAATCGGCGTGATGTACATCATCGTCGCCATGGTCATGCTGCTGCGCGGCTTTGCCGACGCGATCATGATGCGCCTGCACCAGGCCATCTCCTTCGGCGGCAACGAGGGCTTCCTGCCGCCGCACCACTACGACCAGATCTTCACCGCGCACGGCGTGATCATGATCTTCTTCGTGGCCATGCCGCTGGTCACGGGCCTGATGAACTACGTGGTGCCGCTGCAGATCGGCGCGCGCGACGTGGCCTTCCCGTTCCT
>Ga0160454_100487_pt1 | contig 14283 bp, 8 predicted proteins | sample HID1971M_E6MG_FD_108218 | JGI IMG/M metagenome (GOLD analysis project Ga0160454, IMG submission 108218) | Enriched millipede-associated microbial communities from UW Madison campus, WI, USA - HID1971M_E6 MG | ecosystem: Host-associated > Arthropoda: Insects > Digestive system > Unclassified ... | reverse complement strand
GCTGAAGATGCTGTGGAAGATCCTGCTGCCCGTCGCCCGGCCGGGCATCATCGCCGCCGCGATCTTCTGCTTCCTGGTCAGCTGGAACGAGTTCCTGTTCGCGCTGACGTTTGCGCTCTCGCCCGACGCGCGCACGGTCCCGGTGGCCATCGCGCTGCTGTCGGGCGGCAGCAGCCAGGAGCTGCCGTGGGGGCCGATCATGGCGGCATCGGTGGTGGTCACCGTGCCGCTGGTGCTGCTGGTGCTGGTGTTCCAGCGGCGCATCGTCGCCGGCCTGACGGCCGGCGCCATCAAGGGATGAAGAACATGAAAGCCGATCCGATCGACAAGTCAGCCGCCGACGACTGGTGGCAGCGCGGCGTGATCTACCAGATCTACCCGCGCTCCTTTCTCGACACCAACGGCGACGGCGTCGGCGACCTCGCCGGCATCACGGCGCGGCTGGATCACGTGGCCGCGTTGGGCGTGGACGCGGTCTGGATCGCCCCCTTCTTCGTCTCGCCGATGGCCGACTTCGGCTACGACGTGGCCGACCACTGCCAGGTCGCGCCCATGTTCGGCACCATGGCCGACTTCGACGCGCTGCTGCAGGCCGCGCACGCGCGCGGTCTGCGCGTGCTGATCGACCTGGTCATCTCGCACACGTCCGAGCGCCATGCCTGGTTCGCCGAAAGCCGCGCCAGCCGCGACAACCCGAAGGCGAATTGGTACGTCTGGGCCGACGCGCGCGCGGACGGCGGTCCGCCCAACAACTGGCTGTCGCTGTTCGGCGGCAGTGCCTGGACGTGGGACACGCGCCGCTGCCAGTACTACCTGCACAACTTCCTGGCCAGCCAGCCGGACCTGAACTTCCACCATGAGGAGGTGCAGCAGGCGGTACTCGACATCGTGCGCTTCTGGCTGGACCGCGGCGTGGACGGCTTCCGGCTCGACACCGCCAACTTCTACTTCCACGACCTGGCGCTGCGCGACAACCCGGCGCTGGGTGCCGGCGGGCAGACGGTGGGCGTGCCGCCGACCAACCCGTACAGCTACCAGGACCACGTGTACGACAAGTCCAGGCCCGAGAACCTGGCCTTCCTGGAGCGGCTGCGCCGGCTGGTGGACACGCGGCCCGGAACCGCCATGATCGGCGAGATCGGCCCCGACCGCGACCCGGCCGCCACCACCGCCGCCTACACCGCGCGCGGCCGGCGCCTGCACATGGCCTACGCCTTCAGCCTGCTCGGCGACACGTTCTCGGCGCCGAACATCCGGCGCGTGGTCGGGCAGTTCGAGCAGGCCATCGGCGACGGCTGGCCGAGCTGGGCCATGTCCAACCACGACGTCATGCGCGTCGTCTCGCGCTGGCAACTGGCGGAGCACGCCGACCGCGCCGCGCCGTTGCTGCTGGCGCTGCTGCTGTCGCTGCGCGGCACCGCCTGCATCTACCAGGGCGAAGAGCTGGGCCTGCCGGAGGCGGAAATCCCGTTCGAACTGCTGCAGGACCCGTACGGCCGCCAGTTCTGGCCCGAGTTCCCCGGGCGCGATGGTTGCCGCACGCCGATGCCATGGAGCGCCGACGCGCTGCATGCCGGTTTCAGCGTGGCGACGCCCTGGCTGCCGGTGCCGCAGGCGCACGTGCAGCGCGCGGTGTCGCTGCAGGCGGGCGACCCGGCATCGGTGCTCTCGCGGGTGCAGCGTTTCGTGCACTGGCGCCGCACGCAGCCGGCGCTGCAGCTCGGCGGCATCCGCTTCATCGAGCATGTGCCGGCGCCGCTGCTGTGCCTGGAGCGCACCTTGCCGGGCAGCACGTTGCGCGCGGTCTTCAATCTCGGAGCGCATCCGATGAGCGTGGCGTTGCCCGATGCGCTGGACTTCGCGCCGCTGGACGGCCACGGCTTCGCCGGCCAGTTGCAGGATGCGACGCTGCTGCTGCCGGGCTTCGAGGCCTTCTTCGGGCGGCGCGACGAGCCCTCGGAGGCTGGCGCATGAGCCCCCGCTCGGCCGTTCCGACGGGGGCGCTCACCGCAGGGCGCGGGACGGAGCTTGTCCGATGAGCGCCGTGCAGCCCGCCGCCGCCCAGGCGGTCGAACTGCGCGGCGTTCGCAAGGACTTCGACGGCCACGCAGTGATCCGCGGCGTCGACCTGCGCATCGAGCCGGGTGAGTTCTGCGTGTTCGTCGGGCCTTCGGGCTGCGGCAAGTCCACGTTGCTGCGGCTGGTGGCCGGGCTGGAGCAGGCCAGCGCCGGCCAGGTGCTGATCGGCGAGCGCGACGTGACCGGGCTGGCGCCGCGCGAACGCGGCATTGCCATGGTGTTCCAGAGCTATGCGCTGTACCCCCACATGACGGTGCATCAGAACATCGCCTTCGGGCTGGAGACCGGCCGGCGGTTGACACGCGCGCAGATCGACGCGCGGGTGCGCGAGGCGGCCGCGCGGCTCGAACTCACCGACCTGCTGCAGCGCCTGCCGCGCCAGCTTTCCGGCGGCCAGCGCCAGCGCGTGGCCATCGGCCGGGCCATCGTGCGCGAGCCCAGTGTCTTCCTGTTCGACGAGCCGCTGTCCAACCTCGATGCGCAGCTGCGCGGCCAGACGCGGCTGGAGATCGCCCGCCTGCACCAGGCATTGAGGACCACCATGGTCTACGTCACGCATGACCAGGTCGAGGCGATGACGCTGGCCGACCGCATCGTGGTGCTCAATGGCGGCCGGGTGGAGCAGGTCGGCACGCCGGGCGCGCTGTACCGGCACCCGCGCAACCTGTTCGTGGCCGGCTTCATCGGCAGCGCGCGCATGAACTTCCTGCCGGTGCAGGTCGTGTCGGTGGAGGGCGACCGGGTGCGCGTACGCCTGCCCGGCGGCGCCGAACTGGCGGTCCCGGCGCGCGCCGACGGCCTGGCACCGGGCCAGCCCCTGACGCTGGGCGTGCGGCCCGAGCACATCGCGCACGACGCCGGCAGCGCCGCCATCGACGGGCCGCTGGAGGTGGTCGAGGAACTGGGCGAGGACCGGCTGGCCTACCTGCGCGCGCCGGACGGCACGCTGCTGTGCGCGCGCTGGGGCACCGACGTCACGCTGCGCGAAGGGCGGCCGGGACGGATGTTCCTGCAGGCGCGCCGCTGCCATCTGTTCGGCGTCGACGGCGCGGCGCTCGACCTCGACGGCGACTGAGCTACAGCGCGCGAAAGCTCTCCAGCATGTGATGCGCCCAGCGCGTGGCGTCGTATTTCTCGACGCTCGCGCCCATGCGCTGCATGCGGCGGCGCTGCTCGTCCTCCGGCATGGCCAGCGCACGGTCGATGGCCTCGTCCATCAGTTGCGCCGAGTACGGGTTGACCAGCACCGCGTCAGCCAGTTCGACCGAGGCACCGGTGAACTCCGACAGCACCAGCACGCCGTCCAGGCCGCGCCGCGCGGCCACGTACTCCTTGGCCACCAGGTTCAGGCCGTCGCGCAGCGGCGTGATCCAGCAGATGTCCGCGCAGCGGTAGTAGGCGATCAGTTCCTCGAACGGAATGGCCGTGGTCATCAGCAGCAGCGGCTGCGCCGCCAGCGTGCCGTGCCGGCCGTTGATGCGTCCGGCGATCTTGCTCGATCTCGTGCTGCACCTTCTTGTAGACCGTCATGCCGCTGGCGGCGGCAACCGAGGTGACCAGCAGCTGCACCTGGCTGGCGATCTGCGGGCTGCGCTCCAGCAGCCGCTCGAAGGCCAGCAGCATGTCGCGCGTGCCCTTGGTGTAGTCGCTGCGGCCGACCGAGAGGATCAGGCGCCGCCCGCCCAGCTCGTGGCGGATCTGCTGCTCGCGCCCGGCCGTGCGCGCGCTCGCCGCCACCTCTGCGATGTAGCGCACGTTGGTGCCCACCGGAATCGAGTCGACGCGGATTTCGCCGCCGCGGTGGCGGATGCGCGTGGCCACCGAGGCTTCGGACAGGGCCAGACCCACCGGCGAAAGCGTCGGCTCGACGTCGACTTCCTCGACGATCTCCACGCCCTTGAGGTTTCGCGCCGTCGCCACGAAGCCGGATGCGTAGCGCGGGATGTGGAAGCCCACCTCGTCGCAGGCCAGCAGGCTGTCGATGATTTCCTCGCGCCAGGGCAGGATGTTGAAGATGCTCGACGAGGGGAACGGCGTGTGGTGGAAGAAGGCCAGCCGCACGTCCGGCCGCAGCGCGCGCACGTAGCCCGGAACCAGCCACAGGTTGTAGTCGTGCACCCAGATGGTGGCGCCGTGCTCGGCCTGCTCCACCGCGGCCTGCGCGAACAGCCGGTTGACCTCGCGGAACACCGGCCAGTCGACCGCGTCGTAGTTGTAGCGTTCGGGGAACGAATGCAGGATCGGCCACAGCGCCTCCTTGGAGGTGACGTGGTAGAAGCTGCGCACCTGCGCGGCGGTGAGCGGCAGGCGCGAGACGTTGTACTCGCCATACGAGTCGCGCATGCGCACCACCTGCTGGAAGTCCTTGTCCTTGTGCTTCGGGTCGGCCTGCTTCCAGGCCACCCAGGCGCCCTGGTCCACCGCGCCGAAGAAGCTCTTGAGGGTCGGCACGATGCCGTTCGGACTCTTGTGCTCGCGATAGACGGTGCGGCCGTCCTCCACGACCTCCTCGTACGGCTGGCGGTGATAGACGATGACGAGGCTGGACTTCTTCGTGGCGGCGTGGCTGTCGATGTGCTGGGTCATGAGGGGGAACGTGTCTCCGGTGGCGTGGGGATGAATGAATCCGTGGTGGCGCAGCGCGTCGGCAATGCCGGCGGCGCCGTGCCAGGTGCTCTGGTGCACGCGCGGCCATGGCGCGAGGCGCGGTCGCAGCGCCGGCTCCGAGTTGCCGACGGCCACGCCGGCCAGGCCGGTCTCGAACAGCGACAGGTCGTTCAGCGTGTCGCCCGCCACCAGCAGCGATTCGCGCGGCCAGCGCAGGTGCTCGGCCAGCCGCAGCAGGGTCGGGCCCTTGGAGACCCCGCGCGGCAGCACGTCCAGGTACAGGTCGGCCGACAGCAGGCAGTCGAAACCGGCGTCGCGCACCTTCTGCACGACGGCGGGCGACAGCCGGGCTGGTTCGTAGAAATAGCTCAGGCGGTAGCGGAACGGCGTGTCCTGCAACTGCAAGCCCGGTTCGCCTTCGAGCAGTGCGCGCATGCGCGCGCCGGCGTCGCCCCAGGCCTGGGCGATCGGCCGCTCCAGCGCCTCGATGGGCGCCAGGTCCGGGCCGCCGGCGATGGTGGTGCCGACGTCGCCGACCACGTAGTCGGGCCGTGGCACCGCGGTGTCGCGCACCAGGGTGCGGATGAAGGGCAGGTCGCGCCCGGTGACGAAGACCAGCGTCACGCTGTCGCGGTGGGCGTCGATCCAGCGGTACAGCGCCAGGCGCTGCGCTTCGCTGCCGCCCAGGAAGGTGCCGTCCAGGTCGGTGGCCAGCACCAGCGGGCGCTGGGGCGCCGGCCATGGCGGGGTCGGGGTGGCGTTCATGGGAACTCCTCCTTGGATGTGCGCGGCCACCGCAGCGGGTGGCGCGCGCAGGAACGTGCCTGTCCCGCGCGCGAAGCACGCGCGCATGGCGACGACGCGCGGCATGGCGCGACGTGACGGACAGGATGAGGGCGCCGCCGTCCGGGCAGGCGCGCGCAGACGATCAGCCCGCGGGGGCGCGGGCGGTCTGCTCGGTGATGAACAGCGGGAAGGGCACCGGCTGGCTCAGCAGCGGCGTGAGCGCATTGCGCGATCGCAGCATGCCGCAGGCGAGCGCACCGCTCAGCCACACGGGCAGCGTGGCGAGCACGCCGCCACGCGCGACACCGTGGCGGTCGGTCTGGCGTGGGCTATGCGGGGCGATCAAGCGCAACCGTTCTTCCCTTTCATCGGGGCGGCCGGCGCGCTGCGCCGGGCCACAGGTGGAGGGGCGGCATCGCGCGACGAAGAGGTTGTGCGCGACGGCCTGCGAGGCTGGACAGTGTAACTTGCGATACAACTCGGTGCTGGCGCTCACTCCAGCCTGACCGGCTTGGTCTTCCAGATCTCGTGCGCGTACTGTGCGATGGTGCGGTCCGACGAGAAGCCGCCCATGCCGGCCACGTTGAGGATCGCCATGCGCGTCCACGCGTCCGGGTCGCGGTAGAGCGCGTCGACCTGCTCCTGCGTCTGCACGTAGCTGGCGTAGTCGGCCAGCAGCTGGTAGTGGTCGCCCCAGCTGACCAGTGCGTCGAAGATGGCGTGGTAGCGCGCCGCCTCGCCGTGCGAGAACATGCCGTCGCGAATGGCGTCGAGCACGCGCTGCAGCTCCAGGTTGGATTCGTAGAGTTCGGCCGGCTGGTAGCCGCTGGCGCGCAGGCGGGCCACCTCCTCGGTGGTGTTGCCGAAGATGAAGAAGTTCTCCGCACCCACCGCTTCGCGCATCTCGACGTTGGCGCCGTCGAGCGTGCCGATGGTGAGCGCGCCGTTGATCGCGAACTTCATGTTGCCGGTGCCGGAGGCCTCGGTACCGGCGGTGGAGATCTGCTCCGACAGGTCGGCCGCCGGCATGATCAGCTCGGCCAGGCTGACGCTGTAGTTGGGAATGAACACCACCTTGAGCAGCTTCTGCGCACGCGGGTCGTTGTTGATGACGGCGGCCACGTCGTTGATCAGCCGGATCACCAGCTTGGCGGTGTGATAGGCCGACGCGGCCTTGCCGGCGAACACGACGACGCGCGGCACATGGTTGCCGTCCGGGTCGTCGACGATGCGCAGGTAGCGCGTGACGACATGCAGCACGTTGAGCAGTTGCCGCTTGTACTCGTGGATGCGCTTGACCTGCACGTCGAACATCGCGTCGGTGTCCACCGTCAGACCCATGTTCTGCTCGATCCAGTTGCAAAGGCGCAGCTTGTTCTCGCGCTTGGCATGGCGGAAGGCGCGCACGAACGCGGGCTGCTGCGCCATCGGCCGCAGCGCGGCCAGCTGTTCCAGGTCGCGCCGCCAGCCGCGGCCGATGCGCTGGTCCAGCAGCCGCGCCAGCGGCGGGTTGGCCTGCGCCAGCCAGCGGCGCGGTGTCACGCCGTTGGTCTTGTTGTTGAAGCGGCCCGGGAAGATGCGCGCGAAGTCCGCGAAGATCGACTGCTTCATCAGCTCCGAGTGCAGTTCCGACACGCCATTGATCGAGTGGCTGGCCAGCACCGCGACGTAGGCCATGCGCACGCGCCGCTCGCCCTGCTCGTCGATCAGCGAGAGGCGCCGCATCAGCTCGACGTCGTGCCCGTGTTCCTGCCCGATCTCGGCCAGGAAGCGCGAATTGAGATCGAAGACGATCTGCAGGTGGCGCGGCAGCACGCGGCCGAACATCTCCACCGGCCAGGTTTCCAGCGCCTCGTGCATCAGCGTGTGGTTGGTGTAGCTGAAGATGCGCTGGGTGTGCGCCCAGGCGACGTCCCACGGCAGGTCGTGCTCATCGATCAGCAGCCGCATCAGCTCGGGCACCGCCAGCACCGGATGCGTGTCGTTCAGGTGGATGCTGATCTGGTCCGGCAGGTCGTCGAAGGTCTTGTGGTTGCGCAGGTAGCGGTGCAGCATGTCCTGCACGCTGGCGCTGACGAAGAAATATTCCTGATGCAGCCGCAGCTCGCGGCCCGAGGGCGTGGAGTCGTCCGGATACAGCACGCGCGAGACGTTCTCCGAGTGGTTCTTGCTTTCCACCGCCTCCATGTAGTTGCCGCGGTTGAAGGCCGACAGGTCGATCTCTTCCGTCGCGCGTGCCGACCACAGCCGCAGCGTGTTGGTGGCCTGCGTGCCGTAGCCGGGGATGATGGTGTCGTAGGCCACCGCCAGCACGTCGTGGGTGCCGACCCAGTGCGCCGTGCCGAAGGCCGCGCCCTTGCCTTCGCGCTTTTGCACATGGCCGCCGAAGCGCACCCGGTAGCGCACCTCCGGCCGCGCGAATTCCCACGGGTTGCCGCGCGTGAGCCAGTAGTCCGGCGTCTCCACCTGCTGGCCGTCGACGATGCGCTGGCGGAACATGCCGTACTCGTAGCGGATGCCGTAGCCGAGTCCGGGCACCCCCAGCGTTGCCATCGAGTCGAGGAAGCAGGCCGCCAGCCGGCCCAGGCCGCCGTTGCCGAGCGCGGCGTCGGGCTCGTGCTCGGCCAGCTGCTCCATCTCGACCCCGAAGTCGGTCAGCGCATGCTTGACGGTGTCGTACAGATCCAGCGCGAGCAGGGCGTTGGTGAAGGTGCGCCCGATCAGGAACTCCATCGACAGGTAGTAGACCCGCTTGAGCCGCTGCGCGTATTGCGCGCGGGTGGTGCTCATCCAGCGCTCCACCAGCTGGTCGCGCACGGCCAGCGCGGTGGCGTGCAGCCAGTCGTCCTGGCTGGCGGCGACGGGGTCCTTGCCCACCGCGTAGATCAGCTTGTTGGCCACGGCGCGCTTGAAGGCGGCCACGTCGCGGTCCGGATGGTCGTAGGTGAAGTCTGCGATGGTCATGGTGGGGCGGCGGAAGTTGCGAAGCGGGTGGGCGGTCTCAGTCGGCCAGTGCCGCCTGGTAGACCGAGAGGTAGTGGGTCGCGGCCTGGCGCCAGTCGGCCGGCCGGCTCATGGCGGTGGCGCGCACGGCGCGCCAGTCGGCGGGGCGGCGGTACAGCGCGAAGGCGCGGCGCACGGCGCGCGCATAGGCCTCGGGCTCGAAACGGTCGAACGCGAAGCCGGTGGCGGTGCCGGCGGCGATGTCTTCCAGCGTGCTGTCGGTCACCGTGTCCGCCAGCCCGCCGACGCGGTGCACCAGCGGCAGGCTGCCATAGCGCAGGCCGTACATCTGCGTCAGGCCGCAGGGCTCGAACAGCGACGGCACCAGCGTCACGTCGCCGGCGCCGAACAGGCGATGCGCCAGCGCCTCGCTGTAGCCCAGGGTGACGCTCGCCTGCCGGGGCGCGGCGGCGGCGCGCTCGCGAAAGGCGGCCTCGAGCCAGGCATCGCCGCTGCCCAGCAGGGCGAACTGGCCGCCCTGGTCGAGCAGCGCGTCCAGACCCTGAAGCACCAGGTGCAGGCCCTTCTGCTCGGTCAGGCGGCTGACGACGATGAACAGCGGCGCGTCGGCCTGCGGCGCCAGGCCCAGCTCGGCCTGCAGCGCCGCCTTGCAGCGCGCCTTGCCGGCGGTGCGGCGCACGGTGAAGCGATCGGCCAGCTGCGGGTCGATGGCCGGGTCCCATACGCGGTCGTCGACGCCGTTGAGAATGCCCGACAGCACGCCGGCGCGGCTGCGCAGCACGCCGTCCAGCCCGCGACCCTGCTCGGGCGTCTGGATCTCGCTTGCGTAGGTGGGGCTCACGGTGGTGATGCGGTCGGCGAAGCACAGGCCGCCCTTCATGAACGAGATCTGGCCATGGAATTCCAGCCCGTTCATGTGGAAGGCGGCTGGCGGCAGGCCCAGTTCGCCCAGGTGCCAGGGCGCGAACAGTCCCTGGTAGGCCAGGTTGTGCACCGTGTAGACGCTGCCCACGCGCGGCGCACCGCCGCGGCGCGGGGCAAGGGCGAGGTAGGCCGGCGCCAGCGCGGCATGCCAGTCGTGCGCATGGACGATGTCCGGCTGCCACTGCGCGTCCAGCCCCTGCGCCAGCCGCGCTGCCGCCCAGCCGAGCAGGGCGAAGCGCCGATGGTTGTCGCTGTAGGCCTGATGGGCATCGTCCTCGTACGGATTGCCGGGGCGCTCGTACAGGCGGGGCGCGTCGATCCAGTAGACGGCCAGGTCGGCCGCATCCGGCGCGGTGGCCGGCAGGCGCGCGCGCTGCAGCCGCGCCTGTTCGCCCCACGGCGCCTCGAAGGTGGCGATCGGCGCCGAGTCATGCAGGCCGGCGACGATGGCCGGAAAGCCCGGCAGCAGGGCCCGCACCTCCTGCCCGGCCGCCTGCAGCGCGCCCGGCAACGCGCCGGTCACGTCGGCCAGCCCACCGGTCTTGAGCAGCGGAAAGAGTTCGGCGCTGACTTGCAGGATGCGCATCGGCATCAGGCTTTCGCCGGCGCGGCGGCCGCTGCCACCGCGTTGACCGCGGCCAGCCGCACCAGCATCTCGCGGGTGACGAGCACCACGCCGCCTTCGGTGCGCTCGAAGCGGGCAGCGTCGGCCGCCGGGTCTTCGCCGATCACCATGCCGTCGGGCAGCACGCAGCCGCGGTCGACCACCACCCGGCTCAGGCGACAGCCGCGGCCGACTTCCACGTCCGGCAGCAGCACGGCCTCGTTGACGTCGCAATAGGAATGCACGCGCACCCCCGAGAACAGCACCGAGCTGCTGACCCGCGAGCCGGACACGATGCAGCCGCCCGAGACGATGGTGTTGACCGTCATGCCGTGCTTGCCGTCCCGGTCGGGCACGAACTTGGCCGGCGGCAGTTGCCGCTGGTAGGTCCAGATGGGCCAGTCGGTGTCATAGATGTCGAGTTCGGGCGTGATCGACGCCAGGTCCAGGTTGGCCGCCCAGAATGCATCGATCGTGCCGACATCGCGCCAGTAGGTCGGCGCGTCGCCGCCGCGCCGGGCGCGCGTCACGCAGGACATGCCGAACGGATGGGCGACCGCCTTGCCCTCGGCCACGACGCGCGGAATGATGTCCTTGCCGAAGTCGTGGCTGGAGTTGGGGTCGGCGTTGTCCTCTTCCAGCAGCTGGTACAGGTACTGCGAATCGAAGATGTAGATGCCCATGCTGGCCAGCGCCAGATCGGGCCGGCCGGGCATCGGCGGCGGATCGGCCGGCTTTTCCAGGAAGCTGCTGATGTGGCGCTTGCCGTCCACCGCCATCACGCCGAACGCGGCCGCATCCATGCGCGGCACCTCGATGCAGCCGACGGTGCAGCCGCGCCCGTGCGCCACGTGGTCGAGCAGCATGACCGAGTAGTCCATCTTGTAGATGTGGTCGCCGGCCAGCACCACGACGTAGTCGTGCGGCGTGGACTTGGACGCGATGATGTCCAGGTTCTGGAACACCGCATCGGCGGTGCCGCGATACCAGCGCTCGTCGCCCATGCGCTGCTGGGCCGGCAGCACATCGACCATCTCGTTGAGTTCGGCGCGCAGGAAGCTCCAGCCGCGCTGCAGGTGGCGCATCAGCGAGTGCGACTTGTACTGCGTGACCACCGCCATGCGCCGGATGCCGGAGTTCAGGCAGTTGGACAGCGCGAAGTCGATGATGCGGAACTTGCCGCCGAAATACACCGCCGGCTTGGCGCGCCGGTCGGTCAGCTGCTTCAGGCGCGAGCCGCGGCCGCCGGCCAGCACCAGGGCGATGGTGCGGCGCACGAGCTGGTGAGCCTGCAGATTCGAAGGGGCGCTGTCTCGGGCCATCTCATGTCTCCTGGAGGTTGGTCTGTGGGTCGTCGGCCTGGCAGGCCAGCCAGAGGCTGCCGGCCGGCAAGGTCAGGGTGTCGGGCAGTTCGATGTCGCCGTCGGCGTCATCGGGCGCTTCGGTCGCGAGGCGGCGCCGCCAGCGGCCGGCCGGCAGCGCGAAGCGCACCGGCTGAGCCTCGGCATTGACCAGCAGCAGCCAGCGCGGCGCGGCGCCGGCGTCGTCGAACAGCACGGCGAGGGCGTGGCGCCCCGGGTCGTCCCAGTCGGCCGGCGTGAGCGGCTGGCCGGTCGGGCCGAGCCAGTGCAGCGCCGCCACGCCGGGCGCGGTGGCCGGTGGCCACCATTGCGTGCGCCGCAGCGGGGCCGCCTCGCGGCGCAGCGCGAGCAGGCGGGTCACGAAGGCGGTCAGCCGGACATCGGCCTGCGGCCAGTCGAGCCAGGTGATGGCGTTGTCCTGGCAGTAGGCGTTGTTGTTGCCGCGCTGGCTGTGGCCGATCTCGTCGCCGGCCAGCAGCATCGGCGTGCCTTGCGACAGCAGCAGCGTGGCCAGCAGCGCGCGCGACAGCCGGCCGCGCTCGGCCAGCACCTGCGGCGCGTCGGTGTCGCCTTCCACGCCGCAGTTGCGGCTGAGGTTGTGCGCATGGCCGTCCCGGTTGTCCTCGCCGTTGGCCTCGTTGTGGCGCTGCGCGTAGCTGAGCAGGTCGCGCAGCGTGAAGCCGTCGTGCGCGGTCACGAAGTTGACGCTGGCGGTGGGCGCGCGGCCGTCGTGCGCGAACAGGTCGCTGGAGCCGGCCAGGCGGCGGGCGAACGCGCCGCGGCCTTGCGCGTTGTGCAGCCAGAAGCCGCGCTGGGTGTCGCGGAAGCGGTCGTTCCATTCCAGCCAGCCGGGCGGGAACTCGCCCAGGCGGTAGCCGCCGGGTCCGATGTCCCAGGGCTCGGCGATGAGCAGGCAGCGCGACAGCACCGGGTCCTGCGCGATGGCCGCGAGGAACGGCGCGCGTGCATCGAACTGCCCGTCCGCGCCGCGCGCCAGCACCGGCGCGAGGTCGAAGCGGAAGCCGTCCACGCCCAGGTGCGTCACCCAGTGGCGCAGGCTGTCCATGACCAGCCGCAGCACGAGGGGCTGCGACAGGTTCAGGCAGTTGCCGCAGCCGGTCCAGTTCGCATAGCGCGACGGGTCGTCGGGGCGCAGGTGGTAGTAGGTGGCGTTGTCGATGCCGCGCAGGCTCAGCATCGGGCCGTCCTCGTCGGTCTCGGCGCTGTGGTTGAACACCACGTCGATCACCAGTTCCATGCCGCGCGCATGCACGGCATCGGCCAGTGCGCGGAATTCCTGCGCCGGGCGGGCGCCACCGTCGCCGCTGCAGTAGCGCGTCTCGGGCGCGAACCAGCCGATCGGGGTGTAGCCCCAGTGGTTGCTCAGGCCCAGCTTCAGCAGCCGCTGCTCGTCGGCACGGTGCTGCACCGGCATCAGGTTCAGCGTGGTCACGCCCAGGCGTTGCAGGTGGTCCAGCACCGGTGGCTGCGCCAGTCCGGCGAAGGTGCCGCGCAGCGCCGGCGGCACCTGCGGATGCAGCCGGGTCTGGCTGCCCACGTGCAGTTCGTACAGCACGCGCCGGCTGGCCTCGATGGACGCACGGGCGCCGGCATACGCCGGCAGCGGCGCGGCGACGCGGGCCTTGAGGGCGATGACGGCGCTGTCGCGCGGGTCGCGGCGCGCGGGGTCGGCCGGGTCGTGGTCCAGGAACACGTCCTCGCCGCCGTAGCGGCCCACCACTTCCTGCGCATAGGGGTCGAGCAGGAGCTTGGCCGGATTGAAGCGCAGGCCCTGGGCCGGCGCCCACGGTCCGTGCACACGGTAGCCGTAGACCAGCCCGGGCCGGGCGGCGGGCAGCCAGCCGTGCCAGGTGCCGTCGGTGCAGGCGGGCATCAGCAGGCGCTGCTGCTCGTGGGCGCCGTCGGCGTCGAACAGGCACAGGTAGACGGCGTCGGCGCGCGGCGCGGCCAGCGCGAAATTCACGCCGCCGTGGGGCGAGGGCGTGGCGCCCAGCGGATGCGCGTTGCCGGCGCTCAGCATGCGGGGCCTCCGTCGTCACGGGCCCCGGCGGGCGGCTCGGCCCGCACCCACATCAGCGTGGCCAGCGGCGGCAGGGTCATCACGAGCGACTGCGCGCGTCCATGCCAGGCGATGGCCTCGGCGTCGAGCACGCCGTTGCCGACGCCGCTGCCGCCGTAGACATGCTGGTCGGTGTTGATCAGCTCGCGCCAGGCGCCGGCCGAAGGCGCGCCGATGCGCCAGCCGTGGCGCACCACCGGCGTGAAGTTGCACACCACCAGCACGGCCGCGCCGTCCGTCGCGCGCCGTTCGAAGGCGAAGACCGAATGGTCATGCGCGTCGTGGCTGACCCATTCGAAGCCGCCCGGGTCGCAGTCGAGCGCATGCAGCGCCGGGAAGTGCCGGTAGACATTGTTCAGGTCGCGCACCAGACGGTGCATGCCCTGGTGGGCGGCCTGCTGCTCCAGCAGGTGCCAGTCGAGGCTGCGGTCGTGGTTCCATTCGGCCCACTGGGCGAATTCGCTGCCCATGAACAGCAGCTTCTTGCCGGGGTAGGCCCACAGGTAGCCGTACAGGTTGCGCAAGCCGGCGAACTTCTGCCAGGCATCGCCCGGCATGCGCCCGATCATCGAGCCCTTGCCGTGCACCACCTCGTCGTGCGAGAGCGGCAGCACGAAGTTCTCGCTGTGCGCGTACATCAGCCCGAAGGTCACCTGCTGGTGGTGGTGGGCGCGGTACACCGGATCGATGCCGGCGTAGGCCAGCGTGTCGTTCATCCAGCCCATGTTCCACTTGAAGTGAAAGCCCAGCCCGCCGGATTCGGGCGGGTGGCTGACGCCGGGGAAGCTGGTCGACTCCTCGGCCACGGTGATCGCGCCGGGCCGCTCCACCCCGACCACGCGATTGGCGCGGCGCAGGAAGTCGATGGCTTCCAGGTT
>Ga0160454_100483_pt1 | contig 14657 bp, 10 predicted proteins | sample HID1971M_E6MG_FD_108218 | JGI IMG/M metagenome (GOLD analysis project Ga0160454, IMG submission 108218) | Enriched millipede-associated microbial communities from UW Madison campus, WI, USA - HID1971M_E6 MG | ecosystem: Host-associated > Arthropoda: Insects > Digestive system > Unclassified ... | reverse complement strand
TTCAAGAGCTTGAAATCGCCGGACTCGTGATTGCCGACCCGCCATTCGTCGAGGGGCAGCCGCGCCGCGGCGTGTGGGTCCGATATCGAGTGAACAACGAAGCCGTGACGGACCTGTACCTGCGGCTCGGGCTGGCAATCGGAGAGTTCTGAACTGAACGCGACGTACGCGCTACGATCGGTGCCCGCTAGAGGGGCCGGCTCCGTGCCCGTCACCGGGCGGGCTATGCGGGAGGAACACGTTCACGTCACGGCAAGCTGGCATCGCTCGCCGGCGAGGGCGTTGGGGAACCGGCGATTGCGACGCCCTCTCCGCGTACCCTGGCGCCGTCCTGGGAGGTTGGTAATCTCTTCCAATGGCGAAGCCAGCGGTCATGCGGCCAACGTCCGCTGATGTCGATGCTTTTCTCGACGCGATTCCGAACACCACGCGACGGGCCGACGCCAAGGTGCTGCGCGAGATGTTCGGCGAGCTTACTGGCGAGGACGCGGTGCTCTGGGGGCCAACCATCGTAGGATTCGGCACACTGCACTATCGCTATGAGAGCGGTCGCGAGGGAATGCTTCCGCTCGCGGGCTTCTCACCCCGGACGGCGAATCTGGTCGTCAATCTCATGAACGGGTTCGAGGAGCGTGATCACGACCTGATGGCGAAGCTCGGTAGCTACAAACCGGCGTGAGCAAGCTCTACATCAACAAACTGTCCGACGTTGACCTTGCGATTCTCCGCGAACTTGTGGGGCGCTCGGGGCTCGTCTCCCGTGACGGCGAGCGTGCCTCCCGACTATTGCGGGGCCAGTAGAGCGATAAGCCTGAAGCGGCACGACCACTACCTGCGACTGCCACGATGCGCCGGCTGGCCAACCTGCTGGCCGAGCTATCTAGATCGGGCTCGGCAGTGGGTGTCCCATTAGCGGCTCACCTCTGCCCAACTCGTGCTCATCGCGCCCGCTGGTCGACCGGATTGCGGGCTACCGACTCTTGGATCTGCGCTTCCGGCGCGGCTGAGAGCGCTGGCCGCGGATCTGCGTGCGCACCGATTCTGCGCTGCGAAGCGCGGACACTGGCTGAAGCCGCGTCGCGATCGCTGCGTCAATGTCGGAGAGTTCGTCCGGGATCTGCTCGTAGAAGACGCCGATCATTTCGCCGGTTTCACCGTCGAATGCGAACATGGCGGCCCGGGATACTCCGAGCTGATGACCCTTTGCGCGGAGGTATGCGCGCCGGGCAGCCTCCCAACGCACCCTAGTGCTGCCCCTGGGGCAGGTCCCCCACACCATCACCCATCCACCGTCGTCGGGGGTCGGGATGGGGATCGTAATGGTCCGCTCTGTGGCGCCATTCGCTGAGCCTGCGCAGACGTTACGTGCGTGCTGCGCCATACGGCGTTGCGTCTTGATGTCGCCGGAAAGCAATGTGGCAATGATCGAGGGAGCGGTCGAGATCCCCGATCCCGTGATTTCTTCGATGAGCCCAGCGAGCGGACTGGGCGCCATGCGCGGCTTGGCGGGCGCGGTCGGAAGGCGCTTCTTGCCATCTCGTGTGCGCAAATGGTCCTCGAAGTACCAGGCGTCAAGCGGATCGGTGCGGCTGGTGATCACGCCTGGCGTCTGCCTCTCCCATTTCCGCCGGTCTGAAGGCTGTGTGGAAGGGAGGAACGTGAAGGCTGCTCGCAGCCGGTCGGGGTGCTCCTCGACGTACAGGCCGGACTCGAGGAAGTACAGGTAGAGATCAAGTTCGTCTGGTGCCGTGTAGTACACGGTTGCCTCAGGATGGCGTCGTCGCCGTAGGTAGAGCAGGAAGATGCCGGAGTGCTCTGCTAGTTCGGCGATCAGATCGAGATCATGGATTGATACTGTCCAGGGGATGGCGTCTGACGAGATCAGGCCAGCCTTCACAAGTTCAGCGGTGGCGGTTGAAGTTGAGGTGAGATCGTCGAGGCTAACGGCGACTGTATGGATCTCCCGAACGAAACTCAGATCGGTCCAGCCCCCACCATGTACCCGGATCCCCTGATCGTCTCGAATGCGGGCAACGAGGCGCTGCGCTTGGTCGGCCGCCTTAGTAATGATTCCGGTGAGGTCTTTGCGCAGCCGGAAGGTCGACGCGCTGCGGGACTGCGAGCTCAGCGCGACCGCCTTGTCCTCGATGACGATCGCCACATCGCCGGCGACGAGTAGGTGGTCGCCCTCGACGCGTTTCGTGTAGTTGTCGGGGCCAGCCTCTCGCTCGCTTTCGCTTGCGGGGATGTAGTACTGGAAGGCATGCCACTCTCGTTCCGACGGGATGAGTTTCTCGAACGACCGCCGCGTGCGCTGCTCGAGGAACCGGCCGCGATGTGCTTGATACTGCTCCCAGCCTGCGGTGGTGCGGAGAATCGCCTCTAGTCGTTCCCTCACTGCCGCCTGAGTCAACGCAGGATGGACGAGGAAGGCACGTCCGGAGTCGGTCCTCAACACGGGTGCCGAGCGCAAGGGGTTGTCTCCTCGCAGGAACCCGCCGACCGCATCGTCGACGGAAGCGTCCGGGCTTGGCCGCCAGGTGAACGCATCGAGTACCGCACTCACCACCGAGTCCGAGAGACCGGTCGAGCCAGCAAGATCCGCCACCGCGACCGAGGCGGCAATTTCATCGGGTTGCATCGCCCGCTCGATGCGTCGCGTAGCATCCGCCACCGCTGCGTCGGTTGCGAGCCCCAAGGCTTTGTTGCCGGTCACGCGATCGTACGTGAGCGCCGCCAGCTGCTGCCTTCGGTTCATATTCGCGACTTGAAGTTCGTGGAGTTTCTCGAGCACGGCGATGGCCTCACGAGCACCGAAGCCGGTGGCTTGCCGAAGGTGGTCATCCACCGATGCTTCATCGAACAGCGAGTGGGTGGTCTCTCTGAGCAAATCCGAGTAGGAACTGCCTCGCATCGAGATTTCTGTGATCTGTAACGTGGCCCCGATCCAACCGAGCGGGTCGTCCGGGTCAATTGCTGCGAGGGCTCGGAGACTCCCTAGACGGCGAAGGTCCTCAGCGAGGTCGAGTATCTCTTCAGCGATCGACGCGGGCGCGCCGGTCGTGCTCGTGCGCTGCGAATCTGCCGTCATGGCGACGATCGCTATGAGTTCAACACAACTCCAGCCGTTCTCGATCCCAGCCTGATACGTCGGCTGCCCGTGGTGCCATGGGAGGGCCCGCAGCCGGGCTTGTTCGATGACGACTATCGGATGGAACTCGGCCACCAGGGTGACCATTCGGCTCGTCGCAGACCGAATATGCTCGTCCAGCCCATCGACGGCATGGTCCGGATCGAGTGTCGACATCACTCCAACCATTGACTCGAGCCCGCGTGTGATCGCCATCGCGTGCACGTCGATCGGACCCGCCTCATCGGCTGAGCGCTTGTTCTGAGACTTCCCCACGACGGATAGCGAATCACAGGTGCACGACGCTTTCTGCTCGCGACTCACGCACGCCGTCGAAGGAGAGGAGGGCCGATAAGGACTGTCGAGGTATGCGCCCGGGTATCAGTCGCCCCGCAGAGATATTCATCGTAGCCATCCACGCGAAGCCCAGGCCCGGCGGACGGTATTGTCGGCTTGTGGTCGCGGTCTGCCACGGCCCGTGCCATCAGCTCGGAATAGGCTGTGCGGGGGCAGGTTGCGGCTGAAAGTGGGAACGATGACGACGACTGTGTGCGCTTGGTGCTCGGCTTACTCGACAATGATCCGTCGCGGCGACCCGCTGATCGTCACGCGAGATGACGACACGGAGGAACTGCAGATGCAGACGCCTCACACCTGCAGCCACTGCAAGAAGATGAGCATCGGCACTCTCTGGTCAGACCCCGGCCAGTCCTCATCGGGCGCCGTTTCAGAGGCGAACTGGGATTCGAACAACGAGTCCATCAAGTGGATCCCCGAGAGCGTCGGCGGCAAGAAGTTCCCAGATGTTCCTGACCACATCGCGAGCGCGGCAGACGAGGCGTATCAGTGCGCATCTATTCGAGCCCGCCGAGCGGCGATCTTGCTTGCCCGCGGGGTGGTGGAAGCGACCGCGAAGGACAAGGGAATCACCAAAGGACAGCTCAACGCCAAGATTGACGCAATGCACACGAATGGGCTCGTTCGCGAATTCACGCGCGACGCAGCGCATGAGCTGCGTTTCCTCGGCAACGACATGGCACACGGCGACTTCATCGATCCGGTTGACGACACTGACTGCGCCGCCGTTCTGGACGTAATGTCAGAGATTCTGAATGAGGTTTACCAGGGTCCGGCGCGTGTCGCCCGTATGCAATTGAAGCGCCAGAAGACAACCTGAACTCGGGAGTTCACGCTCGCGCCCTGGTGGGCTCTCACGATCGGCTCCGCGTCCTACCACCTGCACTCCCACCGGTTTACGCGCTCCACTGCTTCTAGCTGATTGCGCCCATCCGCCGTACGCGCCGTCCCAATGCAAACGTCGCCCTTGAGGGATAGCGAGCGATAGCGAGCGCGCCTATCGCGCTCGCTTAGCGCGGACGACAACGTGCGGGTTTACCGGTCGCGCTCGGCAGCCTTGAGGTCGCATCGCGTGGAAAGAACCTTGTCACTTCCCTCCACGGCCGCGCCTGAGACGTCTCTGGCGAAGCAGATCGCTCGCGCCGCGAACCGCAGCCATCTCCGACTCGTCGAAGCCGACAATGTCGACCAACAATCGTTGATCAACCAGCGCGATGGCGCCCTGTACGTCGCCCCTACGCAGGAGGGTGTCTACGTGGGTCACCAAGGCTTCGTCGACCAGGGTCGGGTCGGGCACGGGGAGCGCGATCGCCTCGGTTGGCTCAACTTCGAGGAGGCCACCGCCGTAGCTGCGTCCGAGCACCTCGGACATGGCCAGGGTTGCCGAGTTCAGGGCTGCAACAGAAAGTCGTCGCATATCTACCCCGGGTTTGGTGAAGACGCGGTGCACTGTATCGGTGCTGGTCGCATCGGCATCGTTGCTCATCATTCGGAGGTACGTCGACACCTGTCGCAGCATGAAACCTGCAGGTCGGGCGATCGAGGGTACCGACCACCAGGAGTTGCGGATCCGGCACTTGTAGCCTTCGTGGACGCCGTCGTCCTCACCGAGCTGTATGTACTGAGCAAGTGCGCGATCACCGGCAACGTCGTAATCGGAGGGCAGTGCCAGAAGCCTCGTGTTCGCTCCCGCTTTCGCGTGCGCGCAGATGTCCTGCTCTGTGAGACGGACGCCGGTGAACTGGGCCGAGCGCGAGAGCAACGGGATGGTGTGCTCGGCGATACCGCGTTGTTGAGCCTCGGCCTCCGACATGCAGAAGAACGAGTTGCGCCCGGTCACGACACCGACGTTGACCTTCGCGTACTTGCCAAGGCTAGCCAATCGGGAGTCGGTGCGCAGGTCTCGAAGGGCCTTGATCTGCTCGATACCGAGGAAGTACTTCGTCCACTTCTCAGCCGCGTGAAGTGGCGCCCGTGTGGCAGCTCCGTCGAGCGTCACGTCGCCGAGATGTTCGCCGTTCTGGACCTCGACCGTCCGGATAGCCGCGGGTCCGTCACCCTTGACCGCGAGCAGGAGAATGACCTCCTGAAGGATGCCGGGGAACACCAGCTCGCTGAATGCGACGACGGTCACCTCACTGCATGTGTCGACAAGGTGCGCACGGAGCTGAGCGGCGTATCCGACCTGGAGAAGCTCAGCCGGAATGACCAGGCCGACTCGGCCGCCTTCTCGCACGGCGACGAGCGATGCGACTACGAACGGCAACCAGGCGTTGGTGAGCCTGGTTGGGTTAAGGCCTTGTTGACGCATGAGCTCGAAAGCTGGCTCGCGGTACTGCTCCTCCCAGGAGCCGAACCGGATATATGGCGGGTTGCCAGCGACGCCGTCGAACGTTCCGTAGCGATCTGGGGTGAACCAGCCGAAGAAGTCGCCGTCGACGACTTTCGCGCCGGTGCGCTCTCGGGCGGCCTCCGCCTCGAGCGGGAACAGCTCCACACCAGTCGCATTCCCTCGGGTCGTCAGGAACTGCAGTAGTTCACCGTCACCGCAGGACGGTTCGAGGAGCTCGGGCCCGGCGTCAGCGACCCAGCTGGCAACGAAACGAGCGAGTGGCTCCGGCGTGTAGTACCCACCGCGCAGCTTTTCGTTGGAGGGAGCGGCTTTCGCCGCGAACACGGTGGACATAGCTCAATCTTGCCCTGCTGGTCGGACATGCGCTCGCGTTGCGCGTCACGCGCGTGGCGTCCCAATAGCCTCGCTGTATGGTCTTCACCCGGGTTACCAAGGCGGAAGGGCTCGCACGAGTCACGGAGCTCGTCGAGCGCTATCGCGCCTTGGCGCCTGAGCTGGCACGGGCGGGCTCCTCCTTCACGGAGACCGATGCGCGGGTGGGGTACATTGACCCGCTGCTGGAGGCGCTGGGCTGGGATGTCCGCAACGTCGGCGCACGCCCCCAGCGACTCGTAGAAGTCGTCATGGAACGCACCGGTTCCGACACCGAGGGCTCCTGGGGACGGCCCGACTACCGTCTGCGGATCGACGGCGTCGACACGATGCCAGTGGAGGCGAAGAAGCCGTCCGTGCCGATCTTGACGGATGCCTCATCTGCGCGGCAGGCCCGCTCCTACGGATGGTCGCTTTCGCTGCCGGCAGCGATCCTGACCAACTTCGACGAGCTCATCGTGTTCGACGCACGGGTCGAACCGCGCGAGAGCGACAACGCAGATGTCGCGGTTATCCCGGGTGGGAGGTTTGAGTTCGAAGAGTACGTCACTCGCTTCGACGACCTCTGGCGGCTGGCGTCTTGGGAGTCGCTGACGACGGAAGGACTCGAGGGTGTCTACGATTACACGCGTCCGCCGCGAGGCGAGTCACCGTTCGATGTGCGCTTCCTCGGAGAGTTTCGCAAGTGGCGTCAGATCATCGCTCAGGCCGTCGCCGACGGGAACCCGGCGCTCGAAGCCCCCGAGATCGGCCGGAGAACACAAAGCGTGCTCAACGCGCTGCTCTTCCTACGCGTGTGCGAGGACCGTGACATCGGCAGGTACCAGGACCTGCTCGAGTCAGCTACTTCTCGACGTATCGTCGCGTCCTTCCGCGACGCCGACCGCGCGTTCAACGCCGGCCTCTTCACTGTCCTCGGCGAGACCAAGGTCAGCGACGCCGCCCTGGCTGACGTGGTCAGGGAGATGTACTGGCCACGTACGCAGTTCGCGTTCGGCGTGCTCGATCCGACCATCCTCGCCGGCGTCTACGAGCAGTACCTCGCCGAGAGGGTCGCTCTCGACGAGAACCGCCACGTTCGCCTCGAGCTGAAGCCGGAGCTGACACACGCCGGCGGTATCGTCGCGACACCCGACTACATCGTGCGTGAGATCGGGGAGAGCACTCTCGGACCGCTTCTCGTGAGCGGCGTCCCTGGCGACCTGACGATTCTCGACCCGGCCGTCGGAAGCGGCGTATTCTTGCTCGACGCCTTCGAGCGAATCCTAGAAGCGGCGGAGGCTGATCGGGAGTCGCTCAGCCTTGCCGAGCGCGGGGAGCTCGTCCGCCAGCACCTGTTCGGTATCGACATCGATGGCGCCGCAGTCGAAGTCGCGAAACTCAGTCTGCTGCTCGCTGTACTCGGCACTGAGTACGTCGATGTAGCGGTGGCCCGCGATGTGCTGCCGGACATCAATGCCAACGTCATCACGGGCAACAGCGTCGTCCGGGAGAACTTCGACACTCTCGTTCCCGAGGCCGCTCGGGTCCCGTTCCGACGTGCTCAGGTGAACCCGCTGAATATCAAGGCTGCGATCGGCGGCCGCTACCCGACCGCAGGCTTCAGCGCGATCGTGGGGAACCCGCCCTATGTGCGCATCCAGGAGCTGAATCGTCACCTCCCGGACCACCTCGCGTATCTGCAGCACCCGGGGTCACGGTACGAAGCGCCGAAAGCCAACAACTTCGACCTCTACCTGGTCTTCATCGAGCGTGCGCTCGAACTCCTGGCTCCTAACGGCCGCCTCGGCATGATCGTGCCGAACCGCTTCACCAGCCACCTCTCTGGGAGTGGCGTTCGTCTGAAGCTCGGCGCGCGGCTTGAGCACATGACTCATTTCGGTGAGGAGCAGGTGTTCCCCGGCCGCACGACCTATACGGCTATCATCATCGCCGCGGCCAAGAGCGACACCCCGGTCACCGTGGACATGGTCAACGACCTCAAGGCATGGCGACAGACACGCGCTGCTACGCCGATTCGCATCGAGCGGCCTGAGCTCGGCGCAGGGACGTGGCCGTTCGCGACGGCTGACCAGACGACACTGTTCGCACAACTCGACGAGCACCGGGTCGCGCGTCTGGGCGACGCCGGGTGGGTGGACATCTTCGTCGGCGTGCAGACAAGCGCCGATGAGTGGTTTCTCGTCAAGCCTCTCGATGGGGATGACCCGGCGATGGTGGACTTCATCGACACGACGGGCGTGCGGACTTCCATCGAACGATCGCTGCTCCGGCCGGCCATTAAGGACCAGACGATCGATGTATACGACGGGCAGCCCGCGCCGGACCGGTATGCGATCTTCCCCTACGACGTAGACGAGGAGTCCGGCAAGGCGACCTTGATTTCTGCGGATGTCATGAGGAGCGCCTTTCCGCTCGCGTTTGCCTACTTCGAGCGCCACCGCGAGAAACTTCAAAGTGGTCGCAACGTGACGCCGGACCCGGGCGACGCCTTCTGGGCCTACGGCCGGTCACAATCGCTCAGCAAGTTGCGGGGCCCGAAGCTGATTGCGCGCGTGATGTCGCTCGTCCCGCGGTACGCGCTCGACACAGAGGACTTCGTCGCACCCGGCGGCGGAGACGGCGGTCCATACGGCTTCCTGCGACCGACCGAGGAGTGCCCGTATTCGATCAGCGTCATTCAGGCCATCCTGTCTCATCCGGTCGTCGACCTGATGGTTTCCATCACCGGGAAGAAGTTCCGTGGGTCATACGCCGTGCACCGCAAGGAGTTCCTAAAGGGCATCCCGGTCCCACCGCTCACGGATCAGCAGCAAGAGTTCATCGAGGAGCGCGTCAATGAACTGCAAGATCTCGCAGTACGGCTGCGCAGCGAACTAGACGTGCCCTTGAAAAGAAGCATCTCCGATCGCCGTTCGGTGCTTGCTGGCGAGGTAGAGGACGTCGTGACTGACGCCTATGAGCTCGACCCACAGTTGATCGCACGAGTTCTCGCTACCGAGTGAGCGGAGGAACCCAATCCGACGCAAGCCGGCAACAGCAGGACGTAGGTGTGTGGGGCACATAGTCCGTTCGTTGACTGCGCGCTTGGCGAATGACTCCTGACGCCAACTGTTCCGTCCACTCCACGAGCCTGACTGGAAGGAGGACGGTACATCCATGGTTCTGACGCTTGGCCCGCTGTTGATCGACGCCGGGATCGACCCCGCCCGCGCGCTGGTCATCCGCCACGCGTTCGCGCAGGAGTCCGAAGAGAGCGGCCTCACTGGGGCTTCATGCCGACTCGACCCACACGGAGATCTTCGAGTACACGCGCCGACGGTCCGCCAACACCAGGAGCTTCCCGGCCGAGCCTCCACCAGTATGGGTGGTCTTCACCAAGGAGGGCGGCGACCAGGCGCGACTGTGGTCGGTGGTGGAGCACCGCGGGGAGATCTCCACGAGCGGAATCATCCGAACCTTCGACGTGCAGAGACCGATCACATGGCGGACCTGCGAAATCGACTTGTGATCGGCTGGCAATCGCCGCGAACCTGGCGGATGAGCGCAGCCACCGCCGCACGCTATCCGGTCGTCGGCATCGCGGACGCCGAACCGATTCCATTCCCCGGGTTCGACCGTCTCATCCTGAACCACGTCCAATTGCAGGCAGGAATACGTGAGCACCGCTGCGCATCGTGGTGTACGGCCCTCGCTTCCGTCTTTGGGATCTAGCTAATCACCGACACACACGATAGACGGCATCATGTCGGAAAGGCGAACGGCGAAGAGAGCATTCGGCAGCGTTGGAACGCCTATGCGACGAACGGGCACGGCGGAAACGTCGAGCGACGTGGACTCGACCCCGCGAGGCTCCGCTTCTCGCTGCTGCGTGTATTCGACACGTCGACGCCAACACGAGACATCACGCCGCCGAGAGACATTTCTAGGACGCGCTCGACTCGCGATGCCGCGGGCTCAACCGGAACTAACCGCCCCAGTACGGCGCTCCGCCACAGCGCGATGATCCCGGGCGTACGATGTCTACAGGACGGAGCTGCTCGGGCCTCGGGGGCGACCCCGAGGCCCTCATCCGTTTCAGGAGGGCTAATGCGTTACAAGGTAGTAGTGACCAAAGTCGAGGTGGCCGAAATCTGGGTGAGGGCAACCGACGAGGATGCCGCCGCGCAGAAGGTTAGCGACGAACTGACTACATCGTGGGCCTACGCCGGTCAGTGGGAGACGAAGGCCACCCAGGTCGACGTGGTCGCATCAGACCCCGAGCCGGTGGCACCCGGGCCACAGACGTTAGCGCCGTCCGGCCCGATGCTGCTCAAGCTGAAAGATGCAGCGACGGAGCTCGGTATCTCCTACGGGACCTTGCACGCTCTGATGAAGGACGGCGGCATCGAGTACACCAAGGTGGGGTCGGGCAAGTACATCTCGAGGGCGTCGCTCGTGGCTTTCATCGAAGCGAACACCCAGCGGTAGGATCAGACAGCTGGCCTCCGTAGCTCAGTGGAAGAGCCACTCCGTCCTAAGGAGCGGGTCGGGGGTTCGAATCCCTCCGGGGGCACCAAATCTAGCGCCGATGAGCGCTGAGGGACCGATATCCGATCGCCTCGCCCGTGCTACCGGATCACACCGGATCACTACCACCGCGCGACCCGAGCCCCGGCTAAACGCGAAGTGGCAGTTCGCCGCCGAACGTCAAGAACGGCTATTGGGCCGTCGCCGTGGTGGTCGCGCTATGGTCAGATCGTGTTGCGTCGGATCGATCTCAAGGACCCGTGGCGATCGCTAGACAAAGGTTTCTGGTCCGGCGAACTTCCCGCAGGTGGCCGTACCGTCGTATATGGACACAACGGGAGCGGCAAATCCACGCTGTCCGAGCTGCTCCTCAGCCTGGCAGAGGGCGCCTGCGCCACCGATGTCGTGTGGGAGGACGAGGACAAGCGCCGGACCACAGTCGGACCGGACAGCCCGGGCCCGGCAACCTCTATGGCGGTCTTCACTCGGAAATGGGTAGAAGCCAATCTTTCCGCCTTCCTGGACGGAGCAAGTGCCTCCGCGATCGTGACGCTGGGGAAAGAAGCTATCGATGCAAAAGACGAGGAAGATCGGCTCGTCAAAGAGATTGAGAAGCTGCGGGACGACGCCGCGGAGGCTTCAAAGCAGCACAAGGCCACTGCAGCGAAGGTCGACAAGCTCGCTCGCGAGGTCCAGGAGAACATCGTCTCCGAACTGAAGGTGTTCGACTACAGCCACTTCACGAAGAATCGCTACTCCGTCCCCAAAGTCCAAGAGGACCTGCGCGCGTACAAGGGCGAGTTTCCTGATAGCACCGCCCACGCTGAGGCCCTCAAGCGACTCGGCGAAGGCGCGCCGTCGCCCGTGCGCCAGATTGTCGCGCCGCCAGCTGGCGTGGCCGGCAGTCTGACTGGCCTGTCGGAGCTTATGGCCGAGACACCAACCCGTGTCGCTATTCAGGTACTCGAAGGCGACCGAGCGGCTCAGACATGGGTCGAGCAAGGCCTCCAACTGCACGAGGGCCTCGATCACTGCCTGTTCTGCGCTGCAGAGATCAGCAAGGACCGCCGCGACCGCTTGGCTCGCCATTTCGATGAGAGCTGGCTCGAGATCCGCAGCAGAGCGAAGACCCTGCGCGACTCGGTCTCCGACGAGAAGCACAGACTCGCAGGTTGGTACGAGGACCTGCCAACCGTGGAGAGTCTGGCCAGCGAGTTGCAGCCGGCCTATGAGGACGCTCTGAAGCGTGCCAAGACCGACGTCGAGGAGCGAATTGCTGCGCTCAGGGTCGTTGAGTCAGCGCTCGATGCCAAGAGCGCTGACCCCAGCGCTGTGCCCGATACGCCGAACTGGTCGGAGCTGAAAACACCCCCTTCCACCACCGTGCTCGCTCAGGCAGTGACAGAGCATAACGATCAGGCGCACCGCCACGAGGAGGTTACTGCCCAACGGAAGCAGACTGTCCTCGACCATCTCGTCGGGTCGCAGGCCGAGGCGTTTCGCACACTCGAGGGACAGGCCAAAGAGCAGGCAGAAGCGACGAAGATTGCGGAAGACTCTGCGAGTCTGGCGGAGCGGCGCCTCGATCAGGTGCGTCAGGAGCAGTTCACAACCAAAGACATGGCCGACACCCTAACCCGCGACCTTGCACGGGTTTACGGAAAGGACCATCTCAGCGTTGCCGTAACTCCGGACGGCAAGTCCTACGCGTGCCGTCGCGGTGACAAGCCGGGCACGGATCTCAGCGACGGTGAGCGAACCACCCTGTCGCTGCTGTACTTCTTGAGGAAGCTTGAGGACGAGCAGGTGCCTGGCGGGGATCGGGCGCAGCGCATCGTGGTCATCGACGATCCCTCAAGCTCGCTTGACCGGGAGGCGCTCTTCGCAACTCACCAGTGGCTGATCGACACACTGAAAGGCTTCGGTCAATATGTCATCCTGACCCATGACTTCAGTCTGCTGAGGTTGTTCATCGCATCCCACCGGAATGTCTGGGGAAAGTCGATGAGTCAGATCCTTAAGGGCGACGTCGACGAGACCCGCTTTCCGAAAGTCGCGTTCCTGGAGATGTACGCCGCCTCGGTCGATGGTGAGCGTCGTTCCCGCGTCGGAAAGCTCCCACGCGTCCTCCTCCACAACACATCGGAGTACGCGTACCTCTTCTCAATGGTCATGAGCGGGATTGCCGACTCCGAGGACCACGAACGCCTCTTCCTTCTGCCGAATGCGGCCCGCCGCATCCTTGAGGTGTTCGCTAGCTACAAGGCTCCCCATCGCACCGATTTCCTCCAACAGCTTGCAGCCCTCGTTGAGGCTCAGGAGGGGGAGCCATATCGCGATGTGTACGACTTCTGCAACCGCTTCTCTCATGGCGAGGGCAGTGAGAGCATCGATGTGCTCGACGCCCGCGCGGTTCACGGGCAGATTCGACGGTCCATGGAGTTCCTGCGCGCGGTCGACGGCGAGCATTTTGACCGCATGTGTGCGGCAACGTCAATCGACCCTGCGACGCTCGCGTAGGGGACTGCTGGTCGAGCGAGTGACATCTAGCCTGGCATGAACGAAGCGGTCCGTCAGACGAGCACCACCCGCGACGCAGACAATCGGACCTGCGTCTATCCAGAAGTCGATGTGGACGACGTTCTGCTCGGCGCTGAGTATGCCCTGTAGCCGGCGCGGACCGTGCCGTCGGATCCCGGCACGTCCCCTGATCGCGTTCTGCCCGCATGCCGATGCATGCGGGTCCCTGAGAAGCCGTCGGCAAAGGCGCGCCGGTGACAGTGCGCCAATGTCGGTGCGCCGGTGGATGCTTAGGGGATGCCAAAGTCCCGTTCGCCGTTGGTCTCGTCCGCGGTGCCCTATGTGAACGATCGGGTGCTGGAGGAGGCGAAACAGTACCTCCCTCACGGCCCCGACGAGATGTTGAACGTTGACCGCATTGCCGCATTCGTCGAAGGCACCAAGGAATCCCCGAATGTGCGCCTCGCCGTACTCGGCACGCTCCGTGCGCACAGCATGAACGGCGCCGAGACCCCGTCCGCTGTCGTCGCAGTGCTCCTCGCCGCCATCGCGATTCTCGTCAGCTCCGCGATCTCGCTGTCGGATTTCGGAGTCGCGATCGCGTGGGCCTTCGCCCTCGGGAGCGTCATCCTGAGAGGCTGGTTCGCCAAGCTGGCCTTCGCCGCTCACGCCCGGCGCATGACCTGTGGCGTGTGGCTGGCTGCGTATGAGGACGCACTGCGCTGACACAATGAGGATTCGTGCAATACCGCTACGGTCGCGCGGGATGGGTTGCTCGGCCACGTCCCTCAACCGCTCATCGCCCGCAAGCGGATCCTGTGGGCGTTAGACCTCACATCTTCTCGTAGCGTTGTTGCATGGCGCGCGACATCGAGGCAATGTTCGTCGGCGGTCCCCGGCCGGGCCGGCGCGGCGTTGCGGTTACCGGCAACGGCCGACTGCCTGACGAAGTGCGTGAGGGATCTGCCATCTATCGGCTTCAGCCCTCGGCGACAACTTGGGATGGCGAGTATCACTATCAGGATGCGCGCTACTTGTTCCAAGGCTGACGACACGTGCGAATACGAAGCGGGTGTTGCTGGTCCCCTTGATGCGGCAGCTCCCTCACCGGCTGGCACCAACGCCCGGCGACGTGCCTGTTTGGGGCACGGCCCGGTAAGGGATCCCATTTGTACTCATCGGGCTACGCGGCGCGAAAGCGGCTCTCGTGGTGCCGAGCGAGCGCGTCGCGGTCGGGCGCGAGTTGGAGGTTCTCCGGCACACGGCTTGAACTCGGCGGCCTCCTTCTCGTAGAACTCGACGCCGTTCCAGGTCCCGCTATCGCACATCGCCAGTGATCGCGATCGGGCGTCTGCACCTTGAGCAGCGGTCGGTTCGACCTTGGGTTGCCGCTTCGGTCGAGGCGCCGACGTGTCT
>Ga0160454_100479_pt1 | contig 14951 bp, 13 predicted proteins | sample HID1971M_E6MG_FD_108218 | JGI IMG/M metagenome (GOLD analysis project Ga0160454, IMG submission 108218) | Enriched millipede-associated microbial communities from UW Madison campus, WI, USA - HID1971M_E6 MG | ecosystem: Host-associated > Arthropoda: Insects > Digestive system > Unclassified ... | reverse complement strand
GCTTCGACCGGAGTCCAAAGCGGATAGTCGGAGCCAAAGATGAGCTTGTCAACGGTGCCCCACTCCTGAGCGTGGACGAGGGCCATGTAGGCATCCATCGGTCTTGATGGCACCCCGGAGACGTCAGCAAACACGCGCTCGTTCTTACGAAGGACGACGTTGGTGTCCCGCTGCCACGGATGCCCCATGTGGGCCATCACCTGCACCAGATCCGGGTGACGACGTGCGACCTCGTCGATGACTAGTGGCTGACTGACTGCAAGGCTTCCAACGGGGCTCGGCGTGGCCCCCATGTGCCAAAGTGCGACCATGTTCCGCGTCGTGAGGATGCGGTAAAAGTCGTCGAACTCAGCGCTCAGTGGATCAAACAGAGCCAAGACTGGGTAGAGCTTCACACCCTGCAACCCAAGTTCGTATGCCTCGTCAAGCTGATCACGCCAGTCGGCATCGGATGGGTCGAGTGCCGAGAAGCCGATCGTGGGCGTCTCGACCCTGGCGATGAAGTCAGCGACGAATGAGTTGGGTGTGCGCACACCCGGCAGGCTCGCCGCCACGCCAAATGTGACAGCAACGTCGACGCCGGCCATTGCGGCGTCGAAGCTCGACGGCGTCACGAGGGGATACGGCTCGCCATATGCCCCCTCCCAATGATCCTTGTGTTCGTTGCCCCAGTGCTCGGGCAGCTGACAGTGGGTATGAATGTCGACGATCACTTAATTGCCAATCTTCGTTCGGAGATCGTGGATGGCCATGCTCAGCCTCGGCAAGCTCGCAAGTGTGACTGCTGCGGCCTGCAGGCTGCCGTAGATGCGCTCCTCGTCGGCCTGCGCGAGCTCTCCGGAGGGGCCGGAGACGCTGAGCGACAGCGCAACGGCGCTCTCGAGAGGCACCAAGATCGCCATACACCGAACGCCCCGATTTCGTTCCTCGTCGTCGATGCTGAAGCCACGCTCACGGATCTTGGCGAGCTCAGCATTCAACTGCCGACGACTGGTCAGCGTGCGCTCGGTAAACCGCTCGTACGGCTCCGTCGACGGAACGTGCTCGGACACTCGTTCCGCGTCAAGTGCTGAGAGCAACATCTTGCCCAGGCCAGTGCAATAGGTGTGGTCGAGGAAACCGCCGTCTGCGAGCCGAAGGGCTCTTGCTGGCTCTTCGACATTGAGATGGAGCACAGATCGGCCCTTGAGTACCCCAAGGTTTGAAGTGAATCCCAATTCGTCTGCGAGGGCTTTAAGAACGGGCCCGGTCACCTCGCTTACTTCAAGGGGCGTAAGCGACTCGGCGAGTTCGTACACACTAGGGCCGAGTCCGTAGACGGGAGGCTGTCCGAAGCGTGCAACGAAGCCCTCCCGTTCCATAACGGTCAACAGGCGGAGCAGCGAGGGCTTTGGAAGATCAATTGCTCGGGCAAGCTCAGCGAGGCCTGCGGCCTGCCCCCGCTGGCCCAGCGCCTTGAGAACCAGCAAGCCCCGCATGAGACCTTGCGAGTGGTATGAGGTGGAATCCTGTTCCATGTCCCAAACACTGACGTGAACCACCGTTCCATGTCAAGCAAAGGTTCAAACGCGATGGCCCTCGATGGGCAATCGAGGGCCATCACGTTTGGCGCAGGTCAGTTCGCGTAGTGCGCTCTGTTCGTGAAGACCACAGACATCGTTCGGTCGGCGACGTCGTAACCCACCGTCAGGTACTCCCCCGAAGAAATCTCAATGTTCGCGGGGTTGGCCTGATCGGTCGTACCGGCGTCGTAGATGAGAGTTGATCTGACCGCCAAGCCATTCCACGAACCGGACGGATTCTGAACGACGATTCCCTCCGTCGGTCGGCCCGGCAGGGTGGGGTTTCCGTACGTGAACAGGATGCTCCCGTCATCCAGAACGATCTGCGAATGGGCTTCGGCGGGGATGTCCGTTACTGCTGGAGTCGTCCAGGTGTAACCGTCGTCGAAGGATCGAGATATCTCAACGCGCCGCGGAGTGGCGCTCGTCCGAATCGTGGCGATCAACTCGCCCGATGGAAGTACAGAGAGATTGGGCTCAAGGTAGGAAATGGAGCCGACCGCCAGTGTCACCTCGTTCGGGGCATCCCAGGTCAATCCACCATCCGTGCTTCGCACGACCGTGGACCGTATCCGGCTGTCTGTGGTGGTCGTACCATACAGAGGGATGAGCAGGTCCCCCGACGCCAGCTCGACAATCGGCCCCTTGCCGGCATTCCACCCTCCTGCATATGAATCCGGCCAAACCGGTCCGCACGCACAGGTCATCTGCGATGCCACTGCACTAGGACTCGACCATGTGAGGCCGCCGTCGGTCGACCGCATAACGAACGTACCGTGTGCAACATACGGTGTCGCCGTCCACTCCATGTAGAAGTAGGTCAGGAGTAGCGTGCCGTCAGACAACGCCGTGAGCTGTGGGCCCCGGGGATCATGCGTTTGGTCTGTCACGAGTATGGGCGATGACCACGTCAGTCCGTCATCGGTACTTCTCACGAGTTTGATGAGGCCGTTGGTCGCCCCGTGCGAGGGGCCTTCGTAATAGGCGACAACGATCGTTCCGTCGGCCAACTTGGCGGCACCAGGGAATCGAATCTGCTGCCCCACGGGGGCTGTCGCTGCCACCACGGATGGAAATGCCGGGATCGAGTCTGTGACGCCCAAGTCATCCACGTAGAGCTGAAGTCCGAGCGGCGCGGTTCCTGCCGAGTTGATGATCAACGACTCCATTGTGGTGCCGGTTGACGCTCTCGCGCTGGTCGAGAATCTAGCGCGGTCCACCCCGATCGTCGCCCATGTCAGCGAAGCGTCGATCCGAATCTCGAACCATTCCGTGGTGGGATTGACGTTCGGCGCTGTCCCGATGATGAACCAATTCGATCCGTTGAAGACGGAGACGATCACGTCATTGGCGGAACGCTCAAGGTAGAACCGCCAGAGGCCGGTGGTGTCAGACGCCGTCCGACCCAAGGCAATCACAACGCCGATATCCATCTGGGGCGCGGAGAGCTGCATCGTAACTGACTTCTGCGATGAGACTGAACTCAGGCATGTGAGACGCGGGAAAGCTGTCGCGCTTGCGTCGACCAACTTCGCGGCACGGTTGCCAGCAGGCTTCCCCGCGATGGCCGCCGACCCAACCGTGACATCGCCGACTGTCGCGCAGCTGGATGGCGCGACTCCCAGCGGTTCCGCGTCAAAGCTGCGGACGGTACCCACATACGGAGCCGCGCTCGCGAGTGGTGCTGTTATCGCCCCTGCAATCACCAGTGAGAGTGCGATCAGAGGGACTTGGAGAAATCTTCTGTGCCGCATCGCTTGGGCCTCCTTACGATGATCGGCCCGGTGCCGATCAGTTTCTGGAAGCTAGGAGCCATGCCCGTTCCATGTCAATCAATGGAACGTCACTAGCAAGAAGCACCGGAGCACACTAACGAGACCCGGCCATGCCCGGCCCGAATGCAGCACACGCGGTCGCTCAAATCAGATGGCACCTTCCGCCGGCGAACGACCACACGAAAGTGGATGCGCGCAAGGGAGTGAGCTAAAACCCGAGCAGAGTCGGTAGGGGCAGGTGCATCGCGCTGCCGATGCCGTCCATAAGTCGTGGCTATCGCCAATCAATACTGACGCCAGCAATTCTGCTGTCGCCCTCATCCAAACGCTGATAGATGAATGGAACTTCGATCGGCTTAATGCGGTTTGTGATTGCAGCCGAGAAGTCGAGCCGTCCCTGCGCGAGATAGTCCAGAATCAGTCGGAGGTTCCGAGGTCGAGTCCATCGCATCACGTCCACCGAGACATCAGTCAGCGGATGCGCATAGGACGTTGTAAACGAAACCTCTTTCGTCATCATGTCGTCGGCGATCATGTTGAAATCTGGTGTATCCGTATGCCGGGCAACTACCACCACACGCCCGCGGCGCCGGAGAACCCGGTAGGCGGTATCGACTGCACGCCAAGAAGACGCGCTCTCAATCGCCAGATCCACACCGTCTGCCCCAGCGAAAGATGACACGACTTCTTCGAATATCACGTCGGAGGGACTGCAGGCCATATCCGCACCAACTCTGCGCGCGATTTCCAAACGCGTGCCGTCCAGGTCAAGTGCGAGCGTGCGTAAGCCCCAAGCGCGCGCAACCGCGATGGTGACTAGACCAATAATTCCCTGCCCGATTACCGCGACGCTCTCGCCGAAGGCGGCCTCTCCGCGCCGCAACGCGTGCAAGCCAACCTCGCCAAGCATCGCAAACGACGCTTGCTCGAGCGGAGTCTCCTCAGAGAGCAAATGCACTTGCGCTGCATTCGCACATTGCATCTCGTCATGCGTTCCGGGAAGGAAGACGAGGTCCCCTCGGTGCAGATGGCTGACCGAGTCCCCAACATCTTCGATGACACCTACGGCCGAGTAACCGACCGCCATCGGAAACGTCGAAGGATTCTGGGCGACTGTTTCGTTCCGGAACATTCGAAGTTCGGTGCCAGCGCTGATTGCCGAGTAGAGAGTCCGAACCAAGACCTGATCGTGCGCTGCGGTCGGCGCCTCTACCTCAACCAACTGCGCGTTGCCAGGCGCAACAATACGAATAGCTCGCAAGGTGATTTCCCTCTGTATGGCGCGATGAGCGCAGACGTGGAGTGAAGTCAACGGGACCGCGCCGTTCCATGTCAACTCTTACGGACGGACCTGCCGGCCGGCGACGCCTCGTGGGCTGGCTAGGCCACCTAGGCTGCGGTGTCAGAGTTCCGCAATGACGTGACTTCGTCGACAAGCAGCCCTACGGTGTGAGGTGGAACGGCGTGTCATGTCCAACCAGTAGCACGTGTCGCGCGGTAGTCACACGAACGTCCGTTCCGCCCGGCCGTACCCCCGGGTACGTTCCACCATCGGCGTGAAGGAGACTGCAGTGCTGGTAGATCTTGGCGAGGATGCCCTCTGGCGATATCGCTCCAACCAATCGGAGCCTCACGACTTCGACGACTTCTGGAAGGTCACCCTTGCTGCGTCCGCTGACTCACCGCTTGACGTCCGGACCGCGCCGATCGATATCGGTTTGGTGAATGTCCGCGTGTTCGATTTCAGCTTCCGAGGCTACGAAGGGCAGCGAGTTAAGGGCTGGCTGCTCGTACCAGCCGGGCTAGCATCTCCCGCACCGGCTGTCGTGCGCTTCGTTGGCTATGGAGGAGGACGAGGTAATCCGCTCGAGAATCTCGTTTGGCCGGTCGCCGGATTCGTGCAAGTTGTGATGGACACTCGCGGTCAGGGCGGAATCCGCAGGGCAGGGGCCACCCCGGACGAAGGTGGCTCGGGGCCGAGCGCGCCCGGGTTTCTCACTCGTGGAATCGAGTCACCGCTGAACCACTATTACCGGCGCCTAATAGTCGACGCGGTGAGATGCATCACCGCCACCGCGGAACTGCCGCACGTTGATTCGGACCGGGTGGCAGCGGTCGGCCGAAGCCAGGGCGGCGGCATCGCGCTCGCCGCCGCCGCGCTTCATCCGGGTGTGGCGGCACTCGTCAGCCAAGTACCGTTCCTCTGTGACATAGCGCGGGCCATAACAATCACCAATGATGCGCCATACTCCGAGGTCGTTGAGTTCCTCGCAACCCACCGGGGGCAAACAGAGATGTTCCTGGAGACCTTGAGCTACTTCGACGGGGCCAACTTCGCCCCGCGGGCAACAGCGCCGGCGTGGTTCTCGGCCGCTCTTATGGACAGCACATGCCCACCATCCACCGTGTTCGGTGCGTATCACAGATATGCCGGAGACAAGGACATGAAGGTCTGGAAGTACAACGGACATGAAGGCGGCGACTTTGATGACGAGCAGCGAGCGATTGACGCATTGCGCCGTCTCTTTGGAATGACATCTGTTTCGCCTCATTCGCACGATCTCGGTGGGAACCAGTGAGAGGCTCGATCGATGTTTGAGTATCTCGCGAATGACGAGAGGTTCACCTACACTGGGGCTCCCGGCCTCCGCATCGGTGCTGACGGCGCCGTGGAGGTTCGTCGGGTTCCTGCCTCGTATCAGAACCAGATCCCCACCGAAATCATGCGGGCAGTCGCAGACACAGCCGCGGGCGTGCGATTGCAGTTCAGGAGCGCGGCGAGCCGAGTCGAGATACAGTTCCGGGCACATCAGATCGCGGCAAAAGGCGCCGAACCTCCCCTCACCGGGTTCCAGCTGCTGCGAGGGGGGCATGTATCGACGTACGTCGCCGCTCAGCCATTTGCCTGGCTGGACCCCGCCACCCACTCCGTGGCCCGCGACGCAGGGCGGATCTGTACCGCGGTCTTTGAGAATATTGGCCACACTGACGGAGACATGGAGGTCCTACTCCCCAACGGCGCAGTGATCGATGTCCTTCGCGTATCGGCCGACGCGGAAATAGAGCGGACACAAGTGTCTCCGCTGCCAAGTTGGGTTCATTACGGTAGTTCGATCAGCCACTGCTCAACCGCGGTAGAACCACTCGGCGCATGGCCGGTTCGGGTCGCTCACGAGTTGCGGCTCTCTCTGTACAACCTGGCAGTAGCCGGCAATGCGATGCTCGATCCTTTCATGGCGAGGATAATCCGCGACCTGCCCGCAAGCTTCATCAGCCTTAAGGTTGGCATCAACCTGATCAACGCCGGTTCAATGTCGGTGAGAGCCTTCGCCCCGGTCCTTCATGGGTTCCTCGACACAATACGAGAAGGCCAACCCACCACCCCGATCCTGCTCATCTCACCGATCGCATGCTCGGCAGTCGAGGATCAGCCGGGACCAACAATGGTGGACACCCAGGGCATGACGACCGCCGTTCCTATCGACCGCGTCCGCGGAGCCACCGCACTCACACAAGCTCGAATCCGCGCAGCCATGAAAGAAGTTGTGCTCTCCCGGCGGGAGCCCGACAGTCAGCTGACCTATCTGGATGGTCGCCGACTCTTCTCCGCCGAAGATGAATCACGAGGGCATCTTACGGACGGACTTCATCCCGACGCGCGCGGCAACGACCTGATCGGACAGAGGTTTGCCGAGGTTTGCCGTTCGCTCAGCCTCGCCGCCACCTAGGAGCACCACCAAGCGATCGCGGGAAACAGTCGTGGCTCGCGATCGCGATAATCTGCTGCCGTTGCGTCATTCGAACGGCGCGGCAACGACGTTGCGGTGGTAGTCGAAAACGATGCTAGTTCGGGTAGATGCGACGCTCGGTTGACCGGACAGGTGCTCTACAACGAACTCTCGTAATTCCGACGATCCTTCAACCGCGATGTGCACTAGGAAGTCGTCGGCACCCGCGACGAAGAAGACCTGGATGACTTGCGGAAGCTGTCGCACTCGAACCGCAAACGCAGTGATGTTCTCCTGCCTCGCACCCGGACGCAATGTCACGCCGACGAGCGCCTGCAGCCCCCGTCCGATACTGGCCTGATCAACACTCGCGTGGAATCCCTTAACAACCCCTCGTGCGATGAGAGCGCGAACACGCGCATGCACAGTGGACGCCGCGAGCCCCAAGACCGCGGCGAGATCGGCATTTGTCCTTCGCCCGTCTTCTGAAAGCAGGTCGACGAGACGACGATCAACATCGTCGACGCTAGCGCGGCGAAGGTCGTTCATTTGTTGAGCGTGGATGGCAGACTTCATAGAAGTAATCTACGAGATTCGCGTCTATCGCTGAAGAATCTTCGGTCTAGAGCGTGTTCTGACGAACTGGAGGCATAGTGGGTCAGGAGTGAGACGAACCTAGACCCGGGAGCAAGACATGCGAGTTGGCATCCCCGCCGAGATCAAGACCAATGAGAACCGTGTTGCTATCACCCCAACAGGCGTCGATGCGCTTGTCCGTCGAGGCCACGATGTTGTCGTGCAGTCCGGTGCCGGCCTGGGTTCGCGAATCAGCGACGACGCATATCGCGCCGCGGGCGGAAAGATCGCTAATACGGCGACCGACGTGTGGGCGGGCTCAGACCTTCTGGTCAAGGTGAAGGAGCCGGTCAGATCGGAGTACGAGCTGCTGCGCCCCGACCAAGTACTGTTCACCTATCTGCATCTCGCGGCCGATCGATCTCTGGCTGACGCGCTCCTCGCCGCCCGGACCACGGCTATCGCGTATGAGACGGTTCAATTGGAGGACCGATCGTTGCCGCTCCTTTCTCCGATGAGCGAAGTCGCCGGTCGCCTCTCGATCACCGTGGGCGCCTACTCCCTCATGCGCGCAGCCGGTGGACGTGGAACGCTGCTCGGAGGCGTTCCCGGGATTCGAAAAGCGAAGGTCGTCATTATCGGAGGCGGCGTCGCCGGCGAGCACGCGACGGCCAATGCCGTCGGACTCGGCGCCGACGTCACAGTGATCGACGTCTCCCTCGCCCGCTTGCGCCAACTCGAAGGGCGTTTCGGCGGAGCTATCCAGACTCGTCCTTCGAACACACTCGACATCGCCGAGCAGGTTGGCGAGGCAGACCTGGTTATTGGTTCAGTACTGATTCCGGGTGCCGCCGCGCCAAAGTTGGTAACTGATGCGATGGTGGCGAACATGCGAAAGGGGTCCGTCCTCGTCGACATCGCCATCGACCAGGGTGGGTGCCTCGAGGGATCGTACCCGACTACTCATGACGCGCCGACCTTCGCAGTCCACGATTCCCTTTACTACTGTGTGGCCAACATGCCAGGCGCAGTACCCGAGTCCTCGACCCGAGCCCTAACTAACGCGACGCTGCCGTACATCGTGAAGCTCGCCGATGAGGGTTGGCAGAGTGCTACGGCTGCCGATCCCGCGCTCGGACGCGGGGTCAACACAGTAGGCGGGCGAATCACCAATGCCGGCGTCGCCGACGCTCTCGGACTCCAACACAAGTTGGGTCGCATGCCTGCATAGACGCCTGAGAAGAGCGAACTCCGCCGCATTGTGAGGCAGTCGCAGGCACGACGCTTAGTGGAGACCGCGGCTCGACCATAACCAATCCAAAGTGAGTCCCCGGGGATCAACTAGATAATCCCGACCTGGAAACGGCGGGACGCCGTGGGCTGAGACGCCGCCAACGCGCGACGATAAGGGTGCCACCCGACAAGACGCTCTCGAGGGTGATCGGCATCAACCCTTAGGCACGTCGATCCGCCGGCGAGGCCGCCGAGGTGGTTGCGAAGTAGCTCGCGATGCTCATCGCCGCCCGTTGCGACTCCCGCGCGCGTCCTGCATTGCTGAGGAATCTGGCGTCCCGCGCGCGCTGGATCACATCGTCGCCGTACGCGACTTCAGCCCCAACGATTCCGCGACAGCGAGGGCGCGACGTTCCTCCTGCGAGCTCGGCAAATCGATGCGTCATCGCGGTGAGCAGAATGACCCCGTCGTCGGCGACTTTGAGGTCAGGCAATCCGTGAGATGCCGCGACGGCCCGGTTGCGCCGTGCATCCCCGATGGACTTGCCCCCAGCCCGGCAGCGACTCGACCAACGCAAGCTTGGCAACGGCGTGGACCTGAACAGGATGGTCAGGAGGCACCAGACACTTCATGGTCCGCGTCGCGACAGTGGATGCCGAACGACGCCAGTCCACACCGGGCTCCACGCTGCCATCATGACATGGAGCGCGCATGTTTGGCAGGCGCCAGCAAGGCCGTTTCTCTGGCAGCCCGAACGACTCTGGAGAATGGGTGCGTATCGCGCACGCCGACGGCGTCTTGGCCACAGACCGTGACCACATGCGTCGCCTTTAGGGCTCGCTGCGGTATGGACACATTTTGGACGCGAGCCTCGCGCAAGCAGTACGAACTAGCTGATTTAATCCGATCGAGGAGACGCTCGAACGCTCCCCGCAACAACTGCGTAATCACGCGGCAGATGGCCACTCACCGCGGGAATCTGCGCTGGACCCGTTGGCCGGCGGCACGCTCAACCGGAGATTCGACTCCCGCCGTCGCGTCGACTTCTTGCACTCACGAAACCTGATCAGAGGCACGGTCGGGCGGGAATCGAACTGGCGAGCGGACGTCAGTTGACGATCCCTCAGCGGGCGTCCAGCGGGCTTTCGGAGTGCGCCCGCCCATTGAGGGCCGAGTTGCTTTCGATGAGAATAGCGCCATGGTGCTGACCACCCGGATGTTGACACCGGAGACGTGGGAAGACTTCGCAGCGCTCGTCGAGTCGAACAACGGGGTGTGGGGTGGCTGCTGGTGCATGGGATTTCACCCCGGCGGATCCACCGGAACACGTCAGGGCAACCGTGATGCGAAGCAGCAGCTCGTGGAGCAGGGCATCGCCCGCCAAGTACTGGTCTACGACGAGGGCAGGTGTGTGGGTTGGTGCCAGTTCGGCACCCCGCCGGAGCTCCCCAACATCAAGAGCCGGCGCGCCTACGACGCGGAAGCGCAGGAACCGCCGGACTGGCGGATCGGCTGCATCTTCACGAACTCCAAAGACCGCGGCAAGGGGATCGCGTCGGCAGCAGTTCGGGGCGCCTTGGCCGAGATCGAGCGCGCGGGCGGAGGCGTCGTCGAGGCATACCCGGAGCAGACAGAGGATCGATCGCCGCAGCGCGGCGCGTATCTCCACACCGGGCCCGAAGAGCTGTACGCCCAATATGGGTTCGTGCGGGACCGCCGCATCGCCAAGTGGCGGTGGGTCATGCGCGCTCACCTCTGACCTTCAGAGGGGAAGCGGCTCCACTGCTCGCGCCGGCAAGACCACCAACACGCACAACCCGGAACAGTCACGGTGAATCGCTTCTGGGCGCATGTTGGTCGTCGGGCCAGGGTGCAGCCGGAGCTGAGCACAGCATCCGCGTCCGTTGCCGCCCGCAGGGCTCATTTTCGCAGGCCCGCCACCCGCCGGACTCTGCGACGGACCTTCCCGCCTCCCACGGGGGAGGTCCTTTGTCGAACCGGCACGTCTGGCGTCGCGTGGCTCAGCGCGACCTTCTCTGCGGCCGCGACGACGAGGTCCCGATTGAAACCTCGACGTTGGAGCCTGAGGATCCGATTCGCCATCACAGCGCTCGCGAACCACCCTCGACCTTTCCGATGCCACCAGCACGGAGCCGCAACGCCGAGCGAGCTCGCGACGAGCGCGACGAACGGGACGATCGCCAGCACCGGAATCGGCGAAATCAGCGTGGACATCACGATGCAGACCCAGATCAGTGCAGCCGAAAGAAGGGCCGCTTCTGTTGCGTTGACGATGACGGCCCCGCGTCGCGTCTGATCGGGAGCCTCGTAGAACGCTCCGATCGCCTGATGACAGAACGCGGTCACACCGAGAACAAGGAGGGCTATGGAGCCTGCAACGAAGATCGCCGCCCGTCCCTCGGCTCCACCGGAGGCGATGGCATATGGCACGAATGGAAGAACGGAGGCGAGTGCCGGCGCAACGTACCAGAGCACGATCACGCCTCTGGTCTTGCGCGGCGTGTAGGGCGACACCGTCGCGTCACCCAACGGATGCCGACGCAGACGCGTGCGCATGCGCGCGACTGCGTCGCGGCAGTCCGTCGCCCGCTTGGCGCGTTGCGCGCGACGCGCCGAATCGCTCAAGGGCAGGACCTCGGCAATCGCGATGCTGACTGCGACACAGATCGCCGCCATCGCCCAGGCCGCCACCGCCCGCGCGGCGGTGTCTTTGAGCTCGGTTGCACCCACGAGCGCGCTGGTACTCAGAAACGCCCAAGCGACTGCCGTGCCACCGACGAACGCGGCGGATCCCACGACGAATCTCGAAGCGAACCCCGCCGCATTGATCACCGCCAGAGCGAGGAGCGCGGCGACGAGAGTCGGCAGCACGGGGTCTACCGTCACCGAGAACAAGTCACCCACCCGGGGAACCTCGGCGAGATCGAATGACGCGCCGGGAGGCAGAGCAATCGCCCGCCACCAGAAGGCTGCGGTCCAGAATGCCAAGGTCGCGACCGCACCGCCCTGTATCAGTCGCCCTCCGCGCACCCACACGCGCCGGTATGTGTCGCCCTCAAGGACTTCCCTGGCGCGTGCCTCGGTAATCCATGCCACCAACGCCGACTCTCCCACCCGCACATCCTAGAAGTCGTGACGAACTCGGCCGCCATGGCGCACCACCTGAGCCCCTCGTCCACGACCAGGTCGAACTGCGACGCTTTCTGGAGTCGAGCCATAGCCGGTCACGGCATGAGACGGCTGCGTCCCGCCTGGCGACCGCGCTCCCGAGCGCCCGATGCCGGGTCCACACGCGTCCGCTATGTTGCTGAGGTGCTTCCCTCCGACACCGCAAGACTTCGCTTTCGCCAGATGCTGCCGACAGACCTCGACGACATGGCGGACCTCCTGGGCGACCCCGACGTGATGCGGTTCTACCCCGCGCCGAAGACCCGCGAGCAAGCCGAGGCGTGGATCGCGTGGAACCAGCGCAACTACGCCGAGCACGGCTACGGACTCTGGATCATCGAGACGCACGAGGGCGATTTCGTCGGAGACTGCGGACTCACCTGGCAGGCAGTCAACGGAGTCAAGAAGCTCGAGGTGGGTTACCACGTCGCCCCACGGTGGCAAGGCCAGGGCCTGGCATCCGAGGCCGCGGCCGCGTGCCGCGACTTCGCACGCGAACACGTCGAGGCGCCGGAACTGATCGCGATCATCCACCCCGACAATCGCGCCTCCGAGCGGGTGGCCCAGAAGATCGGGATGCGCCGGGTTGAAGATGATCAGCCTGAGAGCGGTTCACGCCGAATCGTCCTGAGCATGCGTCTGTAGCATCCCGACGGCGCCACCCCCTTACCTCCCCGCAGCAGCGCTCACCGTCCGAGCCGGTCCCCGAGCCAGCCGCGAGCGGTGGCGAAGAGCTGCCGCGCCATCGGGCTGTCTGACGCCCAGGCCTCGAACCCGTGTGGCGCACCGCTGACCACCTCAAGGGTGACGTCCGCACCCGCAGCGCGGAGACGGTTCGCATAATCGATGTCCTCGTCGTGGAACAGCTCGATGTCGGAGGTGTACATCCAGGTCGGCGGCATCCCCGCGAGCTCTTCACGGCGCGCCGGTGCCGCGTACGCGGGAAGCGACTCCGCCCCGACGGCCGCGCCGAGGTAGGACGACCACCCGACGCGGTTCGACCGGTTGCTCCAGATGAAGTGGTCGGCGGCATCCTTCCCTCGGTCCGCGGCGGTGCGGTCATCGAGCATCGGGCAGAACAGCCACTGCGCCGCGACCGGGTCGCCGGCGTCGAGCGCACGCTGTACGAGACTTGCGGCGAGCCCGCCGCCCGCGCTCTGTCCGCCGATCGCAAGGCGTGCGCTGTCAAGGCCGAGCGCCTCTGCGTTGGCGCGCAACCACTGCCAGCCGGTGAAGCAGTCGTCGATCGCTGCGGGGAATGGATGCCTCGGCGCGAGGCGGTAATCGACCGAGACGATCGTCGCCCCGGTGTCGCGCGCCGTCTCACCGCAGTGCACGTCGTCCATCGCAGCCGAGCCCAGCACAAGGCCGCCACCGTGGATCCACAACAGGGCCGCCCCGGAGGGCTGCGCAGGAGCGTAGACCCGCAGCTTCACGCCGTCATGGCGGAGCGTGCGGCGCTCCACGCCGTCGACGCGCTTGCCAGGAATCAGCGACGACGCGGTCGCGGCGAACCAGCGCATCGCGCCGTTCTCGATATTCACCGAGGGGGCTTTCTCGGTCGCGGTGCGCAGCGCCGGGTTCACTGCCGAGATGTCCACGCGTGCTCCGTTCTCGCCGGTCCTCGTCGACCTGCCGCTTCATCGTAGAGCCTCACCGGACAGGCTTGTCCAGTAGGCGCTCGACGTCGAAGGCCCGGAGGTGTGGTTCAGCGGACTCCTGTGCGCCGACCCATCGAGATGCTTGTCCGCCGCACCACGACCGACGCGTGGGACGCGAGTGCGCTCTCGATGACCTCGGTCCGGACTTCCTCGCGAGAGCGCAGGCGGCCCCGAACGCGCACCTCGCGATCGAGGCGCTACGCAAGTCGCTGACGGATGCGGGCTCTGCGGCCACCCGCGGCAACCTCGTCCGTCAGCGCGCGTTCTCGGAGCGCATCGCCGAGATCATGAACCGCTACACGAACCAGCAGCTCACCTCGGCCGAGGTCATTGCCGAGCTGGTGGAGTTGGCGAAGGAAGTCGCGGCCGAGGCATCCCGCGGGTCGGCGTTCTCGCCACCGCTGTCGAGCGATGAACTCGCGTTCTACGACGCTGTCGCCTCCAACGAATCGGCGGTGGACGTGCAGGGCGAGGAGGTGCTCGCGCAGATCGCGCGAGAGCTCGTCGCCGTGATGCGGCGCGACGTGCGCACGGATTGGACCGTGCGCGACGACGTGCGCGCGAAGCTGCGCTCGTCGATCAAGCGGCTGCTGGTGAAGTACAAGCACCCGCCTGACAAGCAGCCCGAGGCGATCAAGCTGGTGATGGACCAGATGGAGTCGATGGCACCGCGCTACGCGGACGAACGAGAGAAGGGTCGGTAGCCGTGACGCTCAGCGACTGGGCGGCATCGTTCCGAGCAACAACCACGGGACATTCCCCGCTGTACCAGGTGTCAGTGGTTGTCGCCGGTGACGTCGATGAGCACCTTGCCCATGGCCCCGTGTTCGACGGCATCGTGGGCTGCCGCCGTCTCTTCCAGCGCGAACCACGTCAGCGGCAATCCGGCCGCCGCGCCCACGGGGAGCGCGCCGTCGCGCAACGCCGCCGAGATGTCTTCGGCGGCGGCGTGCAGCGCCGCATCACCCACCGTGTACAGCAGCAGCCCCTGGATGCGCACGTTCTTCGCGAAGGTCGGCCGCACGGGGAGGGTCGCCTGGTCGCCGCCGCTGTCGGCGTAGTACGCGATCGAACCGTGGTTGGCGACGACGTGAGCGTCGAGACCGGCGTTCTGCGTGATCGACACCTCGACGATGTGGTCAACCCCGTCGGGCGCGAGCGCCGCGATCTGGTCGGCGGCGTCATCGAGCCGGTAGTTCACGACGTGGTGCGCTCCCGCGGCGGTC
>Ga0160454_100467_pt1 | contig 16019 bp, 15 predicted proteins | sample HID1971M_E6MG_FD_108218 | JGI IMG/M metagenome (GOLD analysis project Ga0160454, IMG submission 108218) | Enriched millipede-associated microbial communities from UW Madison campus, WI, USA - HID1971M_E6 MG | ecosystem: Host-associated > Arthropoda: Insects > Digestive system > Unclassified ... | reverse complement strand
CAGGATGCCGCCCACGCCGTGCACGCCGAACACGTCGAACGCGTCGTCGGCGCCCAGCATGCGCTTGAGGCCACCCACGCCCCACAGGCAGATGAAGCCGGCCAGCAGCCCCAGCACGATCGAGCCCATCGGGCCGACGAAGCCCGCGGCGGGCGTCACGGCCACCAGGCCGGCGACGGCGCCGGAGGCAGCGCCCAGCATCGAGGCCTTGCCCTTGTGCATGGCTTCACCCACGCTCCAGGCCAGGGTGGCGGCAGCGGTGGCCAGCACCGTGTTGACGAAGGCCAGGCCGGCGTTGGCGTTGGCGGCACCGGCGGAACCGGCGTTGAAGCCGAACCAGCCCACCCACAGCAGCGAGGCACCGACCATGGTCAGCGTCAGCGAGTGCGGCGTGAAGGCTTCCTTGCCGAAGCCGATGCGCTTGCCGATCACGTAGGCGCCCACCAGGCCGGCGACACCGGCGTTGATGTGCACGACGGTACCGCCGGCGAAGTCGAGCGCGCCGTCGGCACCCAGCAGGCCGCCGCCCCACACCATGTGGGCGATCGGCACGTAGCTGAAGGTGAACCACAGCACCGAGAACAGCAGCACGCCGGCGAACTTGGCGCGCTCGGCAAAGGAGCCGACGATCAGCGCCACGGTGATGGCGGCGAAGGTGCCCTGGAAGGCCAGGAAGACGTACTCGGGAATGGTGGTCAGCGCCCCGAAGGTCTCTTGCGAGACGCCCTTGAGGAAGATCTTGTCCAACCCGCCGAAGAACTTGCCCTCTCCGGAGAACGCCAGGCTGTAGCCGTAGAGCGCCCACAGGATCGAGATCAGCGAGAAGATCACGAACACCTGCATCAGCACCGACAGCATGTTCTTGCTGCGGCCCAGGCCGCCGTAGAACAGGGCCAGGCCCGGGATGGTCATCAGGATGACCAGCAGCGTGGAGGTCAGCATCCAGGCGGTGTCGCCGGAGTCGACCTTGGGTGCCGGTGCGGCGGCAGGTGCGGCAGCGGGTGCGGCGGCAGCCGCGGCCGGTGCTTCGGCGGCGGGCGCCGGTGTCTGGGCGTAGCCGGGTACGCCGGCAAAGAGCGCGCTCAAGCCGAGCGCCAGAGAAATGAGCAGTTTCTTCATTTGAAAGTTCTTTCGTGCCTGCTGGGCGTGAGCTGTATCAAAGCGCCTCTTTGCCGGTCTCGCCGGTGCGGATGCGCACGACCTGCTCCAGGTCGTAGACGAACACCTTGCCGTCGCCGATCTTGCCGGTGCGCGCCGAGGTCTCCACCGCCTCGATGACGCGGTCGACCAGCTCGTCGGAGACGGCCGCCTCGATCTTCACCTTGGGCAGGAAGTCCACGACGTATTCCGCGCCGCGGTACAGCTCGGTGTGGCCCTTCTGGCGGCCGAAGCCCTTGACCTCGGTGACCGTGATGCCCTGCACGCCGATGGCCGACAGCGCTTCGCGCACTTCGTCCAGCTTGAAGGGTTTGATGATGGCTGCGATGAGCTTCATGTTTGACTCCTTGGTGTGAGTTCCGGCGCGGCTGCCCGGGGGCAGCCGCACCGTGTGTTCGTTCTTACAGCGTCTTGGTCAGCGCCAGGATGAAGCGGGCCTTGTTGGGGTCGAGGGTGTTGCCGTTCGCGCCGGTCAGCTCGAACGCGCCACCGTGGTTGCCACCTTGCACATAGGCGCCCAGCGCCAGGCCGCTGCCGAAGTCGTACGCGGCGCCCACGTTGTAGTCCAGGTAGTTCACGGCACTCGTGTTGTCCTTGATGTCGGACGCGAAGAAGGTGTAGCCGATGGCCGCCTTCAGCGTCAGCTTGGGCACCACTTCGATCGCGTAGCCCAGGTTCAGGTAGCCGGTGTTGCGGCCCGACAGGCCCGAACCACCCTTGGCGCCGGCCCAGTTGAAGTAGTCGTCAGAGACGGTGTGCGAGTACTTCAGCGTGAAGCCGGCGATGCTGCCGGAGCCGTAGATTTCCCAGGTGTTGCCCTGCGTGGCGCCGGGGTAGATGTAGCCCAGCGTGCCGACGTCCCAGTCCAGGCCACCGGCCTTGAACTTGTAGCCGCCGTAGACGTCCATCTCGATGCTGTTGCCGTCCAGCCAGTTGACGCTGGAGTTCCAGTTGCCGATGTAGAAGCCGCTTTCGTGGGCGTAGTCGAAGCCACCCTGGATGGCGGGCTTCGCGGCGCTGGTCTTGAAGTTGGTGCCACCGTCCTTGAGGATGTCCTGGTCCTGGCCGCGGAACTTGTAGTTCGTGGTCAGCGTGACGTTGGCGGTGATGGGGGACGCTTCCGGCGCCGGCGCGGTCTGCGCCAGGGCAGCGTTCGAAACCGCCAGCGCGGCGACAGTTGCGGCCAGTGCCACGACGGACTTACGGTGCATCATTCGGGGGACTCCTCGGGTGTGTTGATGGTGGGTCGACTTGGCAAAGCAGGGAGCGTGCCAAAGTGTGTCTGTCCTGTTGCACACGAGGGACCGAAGCCGCTTTCGCGGCATCCGGGAGGATCGATCGGCGTACAAGATCGCACCAAGGTTGGATGCACCAATCTGGTGATTGGAGGGAAATGAGACTTTCTTTGGTGCAAAGCCGCGCCCTGAGCGGCCTGGAAGCGGCGCGCGTGACCGTCGAGGTGCATCTGGCCAACGGCCTGCCCAGTTTTACCCTGGTGGGACTGGCCGATGTGGAAGTGAAGGAGGCGCGCTGATCGGAGGGAATATCTCCGGTCGAAAAGACTCCAGTCAGAGATCAGATTTGCAAACGACATACCCCCTGTCGAACCTCGTTCACGGCGGCGGTGAATTTTCTTTCCGTGCAATATCCTCAGTCGGGATTTGTAACGGGTAAAACTTAAGACGCGACAGAGTCACCCGGACTAACTTGACAGGCACTAGCCTCCGCAAACGCTCAGCCGCTGGCCTCCAAATCCCCTCGAGCATCTGGTGGTGGTTGCCAGGTTCCTGGCTTCGAGGCCCAACGCCCGCTGGGCAAGTAGGCGCCTTGCAGCTCTTCCTAGTCCGCTACAACTGGCACAGGGCAATTTCTGCCTTGGGCCGCCAGAACGAGCGGGCAAGAACTGGTCAATGAATCAGCTTCGCGATTTGCGGCGGCAGCCTGTGAGGGGCACGGCGCATTGGACGCGTGCAATTGCTTACTCGAGCAAAACTATACGGGATGCTCGGTTTCGACAGAGTTGGCCGCTAACGCTGGTCGTTGCCAGCCAATCGTTCCATCTCGCAAAGCAATGACGATGGTTTTGCTCGCAGAGCATCGGCAATGGCTAGGACGCTATCGAGTCCGGGCGGCGTCAGCCCCCTCTCCACACGCGAGATGTAGCTTGGGGACAGTCGCGCCTTCTCAGCAAGCTTCACTTGACTGAGTGCCAACTCCTTGCGGCGACGCTGCACCGCCAAGCCAAAAAACGCTACCCGGTCGTCCAAACGTCTTCTTTACAAGCCGCCGAATTGGCGTCAAAAGAAGTTTGCAATACACTACTAGGCATATATGCCCAGTTTTGAGCTGGGCTTAGTTCTCAGTTGACCGGAGCTAGGCACCTCAGGGTGCCATCACCCTCATCCATCGATTTGGCATCCGTCATGTCGAAAAGCCCCAACAAGCAGCGATGAAGGGGGCCTGCGCGAAGGCATCAAGATCCTGCGATGCACGATTGTGGGCGCGTTGATCATCAGGCTGGAAGATGGAGAGGTCCTTTCCGACGGGAGCGAAGCTAGTCCTGATGCAAAGGGTCCTCAACAAGTCATAGTCCCTTGCCGGGTATCGTTCCAAACCCCGTCTTTTGAACGGAGGCGCTAGGCAGTACGCGAACTCAGAGATGAACCCGGACACAAACGCTTCCCCGCCTCCTGACGACACGGTCGTGCACTGAGCGCTTTAGGGCGCACGTTCTCCAGTCGAAACGACGGACGTCCCTCGAAGTGGTTCGGGTGTGTAAGTAGAGATGGGCTTGCAAAACAAGGACACGGAAAGTGACCACACCTGCTGATCAACAAGTACCCGTGGATTTCCCCAACGGTTGCAATCCGGGCGCGCTCAGCGGCTTTCAGCCGAAGATCGCGGTGCGTCAGGTCGATGGCAAGTTTGTCGAAGGCTGGAGCGAGTCAGAGCGCCTGGCCAGGTTCGACAACTGTGTTGATCTGGTCCAACAACTCACCGCCTACTGCCAGCGAAAGTTGCAGGAGTTGCCTGGCGCCACCGTTGCGTCTCTTCTGCCCAGAGTGCGGCGCGGCGTCGAACTGAAGGGATGGGATCTGACTGAGCAAGAACTGGATTGGATCATGAAGCACGTCCATGACCACCTGACCAGTGCGCCTTCCTGAAACAGCCGGGTCCTGCGGCACTCCGAGCGCCACCGTTTGCCACGCATCACACGGTAAGAAAGCCGATTCACCCAGCTCAAAGTACGGAGAAAGCCCATGCCTATCTTCTTCGTCGACATGGAAATGCGGCCGGGCCCATCTGTCCAACGGCAGCCCTACGTTCGGATTGCACAGTGGCGCTTCAGTCGCTTGTCGGATGGCAACGTCGCACTGCTCGGCTGCCCACTCAGCACGTCCTCTGTGCGTGTCACCAGTCCGGTGGTCAGCGTCAAGGGACGAGATGTGGTCACTTCTTCAGGAAGACACTATCTGCTTTTGGGTGACCCAACCGAGAATGAGGCCGTGCTTCTTGGCATGGTGGCGATGCTCATCTCTAGCGGCCAGCGGTTTGTCGACGTGACTGAAGAGATCCTCAAGGCCGCGCACGACGAAGGATCCGGATGGATGAATCCCCATGTCCACTGAGCGCGTGACCCAGATTGACATCACCAACTGGCTCGCGCTGATGCCCCGCGTCGATCGGCGCTCACACATGTGCCCGAGCAGCTTGGTGGAAAAATAAAAATGGCATGAGGCGCCATGAGGGGACCATAGGATGCGCGTCATCTTCCTAGACTTCGACGGCGTGCTCCATCCGGCGAACGCATCGCCGGGAAGTCAGCTGCCCTTTGAATGGCTCAATGCGCTGGCCGCGCTGCTCGCTCGCCATCCAGAAGTGGGCGTCGTGGTTCATTCCAGCTGGCGAACGGCGTACTCGATCGACGAAATCAGGGAGTTCCTGGCGTCGCTCGGCGTGCGAACAATGGCGCTCGCGGGTCCCGGTGCCAAGTCCGAAGCCGTGCAGGCCCATCTGGACGCGCATCCGGACATTGAAGACTTCCTGATACTCGATGACGACGAGCGCGAGTTCAGCGCATCAGGATGGCAGGGTCACTTGTTGCTCTGCAACAGCGCAACGGGCATCGGCCATCCTCACGCTCAGCGCCAACTCGCGGATTGGCTGGAGAGGCCCGGCGCGCCCTGCCGTCCAAAGATCTAGCAATTTGAACCAGACGCCCGCGCCTCTGCGTTGCCCCACAAACACTTCGACCAACACTCAGCGACATGCGACGACATGCGGCAGTTCTGCCTAGATTTCAACCACCAGGCCCGGATCAAAGTGCGCGTTCTCGAACTGCCCATGGCGGTCCTTGTACCCGCGCGGGTTCGACAGCACGCGACACCCGCCGACACGGTAGTCAAAGCTGTCGTGCGTGTGACCATGCACCCACAGGACGGGCACCTCGAACAAGTCCAGCGGCAACTCGTTCACGAAGGCGCCCGAGGACCAATGCTGTGCGTAGCGCGGGACCAAAGACTGGCGGTGCGGCGCATGGTGCGTGACCACGACCGTGGGGCCGGCAAACGGCTCCTTGAGCTTCTTTCGCAGCCATGCACGGTGGCGGCGATGGATGCGCAGGGTGTCCATCGGCGTCAGCAGCCGCGAGCGACGCCAATCAGAGTCGTAGACGTCGTCCAGGCGAATGGCGTGGCAGTCCGCCACATAGCGCGAACTCTCCATCATGGCTCGACGCGCGTCCGAGAACAGCGCCGCAGGCTCGCCAGGCAAACCAGGCGCCTCGATGCGCACCTGAAAGTCCGTCCACAGGGTGCACCCCAGAAACCGCACGCCGCCCGCGACGAGCTCGTCGCAATCCAGGAAGTGAACGCCATGAAGCCGCGCTTGGCGGCGCATCTCGGCCGCTTCAGGCTCCAGGACGCCCTCGTAGTACTCATGATTGCCGGCGAAATGCAGGGCAGGCTTGTCGCCCAGCCGACGCGGATCGCGCAGCCAGCGCGCGACCAGGCGTCCGGGTCCCAGGATGTCCCCCGCAAGGATTGCCAAGTCGTAGTCCAACCCCGCTGCCAGCTCAAACGCGCTGAACTCGGCATGAAGATCGGACAGTATCAGCAGCTTCATCTGGGGGATCCACGGATGCCGCTATTGGGCCCGTCAAACGACGACAAGGCAATGCTTACGCCAGATGTGCGTGCGCAATGCTCCGAAGTGCACGCGGCGCGCGCGTGTGCGACCATCACCACATGAAACAGCGGGCTCGCAAGCGTTTGGCCATGCGCATCGCACGGGCGCGCAGTGGCGAGCGGATGCAGCGCTCAATCTTGCGCGCCTATGTATCGGGTTCCATGTCGCGGGCAACCGCCATGCAGGCACTGGGGCTTGATTGGTACGGAGATCTGTGCGACCTCGTCGCTCGCGCTGGCCTTCGGGTCGAAGTTTCAGCAAACGACCAAGCGGCCATGGATGCATCCCTTGCCGCCTTATTTCCACAAGGCCTGGCGCCATATGTGGACAGCGCAAAGCGCAATGAGGTTGAGAGACAGTGGCAAGAGACGCATGGCCGTGATGCAGACGCGCACTGATGCACCTCTGCGCACCAAGCCGTTTGGCCGGTTATGCGGCAGCTCGGCGATCTAGGAGAAAGCTGGGGGTAAATCCCTTTGCGTTCCCCAGTGCAAGCATGACGCTCGATGGCGGCGAGCCGCCCGGGTTTCAGCGTCACAACGGCCCAGGTCGGGTGCCAAGATTCATCCGGGTGGTCGCTGTGGCCGTCGAGACAGATCCAAAGTGCAGTGAGGAGACTGCATGTCGCCATGCCCCCATGCCCTACCCCATGTCGCGCTCAAGATGCGCTTGGCCATCGGACTCCAAGGCGAGCCAGGAGCCCTGGTTGACGCCAAAAATCTGCACCAAGGGTTGCGCAGACCCCCGGCCCCGCGCAGCGTAGTCGATGTCCTCATGGTGGTGTCCATGAACCAGCAGACGCGCGCCCAGGCTGGCCGCCAGGTCGTCGATCGCGGCAAATCCATGCGGATGGGCGCCGGGCGCTTCATGCGTGATTAGGATGTCCGCACGCAGGCTCAGGAGGCGCTCGTAGTCGGAAGGAAAGATGCTGGAGTGGTGCTTGCGAACGAAGCCGCCGCGCCAGATCTCTCGCGCCTGGCGTCGATGCAAGGTGCGTGCGCGCAGATCGTCCGGCGACTGAAACGGCGCCTGGTCTGCGGGCAAGGCGGGATTCCAGACCTTTTCCCGAAAGACGCCGCCCAGGCCGGCGATGCGCAGCCCTGCGACCTCGACCACCCGCCCATGCATGTTGCGATCCGACAGCTCCGATCCCCACAAGTGGTCGTAGTCCTCATCCGAATCCGTGTCATGATTTCCGTGGATGAACCAGAGATCGGTCTTGTCGCGAACGCATTCCAGCTCAACATGGAGGGGGCGCCTGGCTTGTTGGTCGCCCAGCAGTACGATGGCCTGGGGCGAATGGCGCTCCACCGCGCGAAGCACTGGCGTGAAGTCTCCGTGCGGGTCACCAAAGAACAGGATGCTCGGGGGATTCATGGAGGGCAACATCCTAGTGCTGACCGCAAATCGCCGCAGCACTCGCTCATCGTTCATCCCACGATCTTCGCCCAATCTTGAGGGCCGTGAGCTACCGGCGCCGCCTCAATGTTGTCCTGCGACGTCGCATTCACGCTCGAGTCAAAGGGCCGGCCCCTGCGGTCATGCACCGTTCTGCAAGTACGTCGATCGGCCGCCGCAATCCCGATTGGGGACCATAAGGCCCCATTGCCGGCTCGACCCGTTCAGAGTGCACGCCTGGAGAGCGGATTGCACGTCTCACGACCGCTTCGCGCTCGTGGCCGACGAAAGGGGACTGCCGCGATAGCCGACGTTGCAGTGAGGACCGTTTGGGGGTCTGAGACCGGTCATCGCCGCGGGCCTCGTGGAACGCCTGCATAGTGCCCTTTGCGGTAGTCCTCGCTAAGCGATGTGGACTTCCAGATCGAATGTCCGCTACCTGACCTGAGTGCTCGGGCCGCGTCCGGCTACAGTCGGCCACAACCGGCCGGTCGATGTCGGTGCCAGATAGCGGCCGCTGGTCGCCCCTCTCGACCCAAAGCGGCCACTCGTCTGCCCCAAATGCAGACACTGGAAGCCCGCTGTAGCGCAGTTCGGGTGCAGTGAAGGTTAGGCTCCCACCGTAGACTTGGTGCTCCCGTCGGCCACTGCTTTGTGTAGTCGTATGGAGTCTTGTCCTTGTCTATGATGTGCACGGGGAATAGCTTCAAAGCGTACCGCCAACCACTTTGAGCCACCGTGCTTGACGTCTCGCAAGTTCAATGCGCCGGCCTTGCCATGTCGCTCCACGATCGTGAGGAGACCACAATGCAAGACAGGGGTGGTATGAATCGCGAGGATTGGGTCTAGCGGTTTGCCAACGCACTGCAGTCTCTCACGTTTCAAGGACCCCCGAGGCCCGCCGCTCCCTTCTTCATCTTCCACCGAACGGAGGTGGACTCCGGTCACATTCAGTTGCTGTGGGATCTTGGCTCTGATCGCCATGTCCGTTGCAAGGTGTCGCACCGCGTTCTGCCGGACTGACGCCCACAGCGGTCGTTCCATCGGATTGATGACGCGCTAAAGCCTAGGCCATCTGAAAATTGCCGCGACGGTAGCACCTGCCAGCCCGACCAGATGCCCACGCGCAGCAGCCACGCAGTCAACTGGAGCCAGCAATGACCATGCCTCTGATCCCGGCGCCGCATCTTGTCCACCCTGGCAACCCGATGCAGGATCGCCGGTCCCTGCCAGCGAAAACGGCGTTCGCGCGCCTGGCTCTGCGAGCAGCTGCAGGGATTGCTGTTCTGCTCGGGTCCGGTGGTGCGCGCGCCGAGACCTTCGACATCATCACCAAGTTGGTGGACACACCAACCAAGACAGTCTGGCGCATCGACCGTCCGAACGTCAAGCAACCACTCCAGGAGTACCCGGAGATCACGTTCACACCGGGCGACCGTGTCTCGATAGCCGCTGGCGGCTGCGTCCAGACTGGCGGTGTGGGCAAGACTTGGAAGCGGTACGTCAACCCGTCCGGCCCCAGCTCTGGAAGCCTCTATCACGGCCTCATTCGTGTGCCTGGTCTGAACCCGACCCTTGTGCGGCTGCAGCAGTTCGGGCTCAATGCGGAGCACACAGTCGGACCGATCCCGGTCGGCCCTAACGGTGCCGATGCGCATTTACAACTCGGCTATGAAGATGACAATCACAGCGATAACGGCTACGAACGACACGACGACGGGACCGACGACCAATGTCAGAACGTCCCGCCCGCGTTCGTCGTCGTGTCCGTGGGCCGCATGGGCGCAGCACCCCCATCGGCGAGCACCTTCCTTGGCATCGGCCCCACCGAATTCCGCTGCCAAGCAGCTTGGTCGTTCAAGAATTTCAGGACGTCCCGACTGACGTTGGAGTCTTTCACCGACGCCTTTGACTTTCAGGCCTGGGACTACCTGGATCCGGCGGTGGGCATCGTCTTCCTCGCCGCTCGGGACAGTCTCGCGGCGGGCGGTAATTGCATGGGCATGGCGTTCCTGGCTGATGCCGTCGAGAACCAGTTCGTCGTCGGCGATCTGCAGGAGAACCTTTGGGACAACTACACGACAGCAACGGTCGACACGCCACCGCCGCCGCACATCGAGAAGGCGATCAACGCCGCGCACTGGGCACAGATGTCGGCTACGTTCCTCAACTACTACCTCAACAACGTCATCAGAAGCCCAGCCGAGAACGCGCGCCTGGTCGAGGCTAGCTTGGCGAAAGGGATCGAAGGCAACTACGGGATGATCAGCATCGCCCACGGGACCAAGGGCCACGTTGTTGTACCTCTGGCCGTCAGGCACGTTGGCGCCAAGATCGAGATCGACGTATACGACCCCAACCAACCGTGTACCTCGAGGCCCGACACGGCGACCTACTTTCCCATCGTCATTGACGGCGACCAATGGAGCTTCGTCAAGGGCTCTCCGTGGGGTCCAGGCGAAACATGGACAGGATCAACCGCGAACGACGGACTCGCCTATGTCCCATACACCGGCGCGAACGGCTGGCGCAGGTTCGGCGCCGACTTCGCAGGTGTCATCCAGCTTATCTTCGGAAGTGACACCAAGGTCGAACAGGTGACCGACGCGCAGGGTCGAAAACTATTCATTTCCGGAACACAGACCATCGACGCCAGCCCCACAGGGCTCGGCAAATTCGTGGTGCGCATGCCGAACTACGGAGCCAGGCCACGGGATGGGGACGCGCCGTACCGAGTCTCAAATCCTAACAAGCCCGCATTGAGCCCGGGAACGTTCAGTGAATTCGAGCGCAAGTACGGCGCCGACTACCGCGACCTGGAGGCGGCCTTCCTCGTGCGAAGTGTGCCGGACCTAGCCGGACTGACCTTCCATCTCTCGACGGCAGGCAAGGCGAACAAGTCAGTGCGTGCACTGATCAGACAGCGCGGCCAGTTTCTCGAGGTGAACGCAAAGGGCGTATCGCCCCTCACGCTGACGATCCCGCGTCCGGCGTCCCTCGCCGCAAACGGGATCACGCTGAAAAACGACGGTAACCGTCCGACCTCTGCCGTATTCACGATGGGCCAACGTACAGATGGCGCGATCAATGTCCAAACTACATCGCCCATTTCACTGGACTCCGCGCAGTTGGCAGTGCGTTCAACCGCAACGGGGATCACGGTGACGAGCCCGGCGGCGCGGGCGGAGTTCACGGTGAAGGAAGAGATGACAACCACCGCCGGTCGCAGATCGTCGCCTCTCAAGCGTACCCGAATCCAGCCGCAATAGTTCGAAGGTCCCAAGGTTTCTACCAGCGACCTAAAGCACTGGGCTAAGGAGCACACCATGCGCACTTCGATGTCTTTTGGCTTTGCACGGTTTCTGTTTGGCGTCGGGCTGGTGTCAATACTGATTGGCGCCCCTTCGATCGCACAACCACTCAATATGCTGCCCGAGGCGGCCGATGCGCAGATGCGACGTTTCGCCGTCTTTTTCGATTTCGACAAGGACAGTTGCTATCCCTCTCCGGCGATCTCGCCCACCGGAGTGATCAACGGCGGCATGAGCGTGACTCAGATTGATACGTCGTACGTCCAGGGTTGTCGCCAGCCCGCCCAGCTTCAGAACTCCAACACTTATCACCGACGCGCGGTCATCGTGAAAAACGACGTCACCTACTCGGTGCGCATGTATGCCTTGTACTTTATGAAGGACAAAGATCTCCCTCTCAACCAAGCAGAAGGCGGGGCCGGTCATCGACACGATTGGGAGTTTGCGCTGGTTTGGACGACAAACGACAAGATGACCCATGCTTACGTCAGCCAGCATAGAGGTGGCGACCTTAAGCCTATCAGTAAGCTCCACTTTGATGCGTGGTGTCCTGAGTGCATCAAGGTCGTGTATCACAAGGACGGCGGTACGACGCATAGCATCCGATTCGCGCGAGAAAACGAGAGGGCCGAGAACCACACCAAGTATTGGGTGAAACCACCCATCGTGGACTGGTGGCTGATGTCTGCCGCACTCCGATCAAAGCTGAACACCCACGATTTTGGTCACGCCGATTGTTCGGTATGCGATGCGAGGTTTCCGTATGCGATCAGCCATGACACACCACCCGGGTATCCACCCGATAAGAGTGATTGGATGGAAGCAGCCAAGAGACCCCAATGAACCCGATCTCAGTAAGCGAGATGCGCCGGACACGTCCACGTTCGATAACAAGACGAGGTGAAGCCGTAGAAAAGTATTGGCCACGGTCCGCGGCCTTGGAGGGCAGCATGCAGCAAGCCGACAGAGCGATTTCGCGTGCCGCGAACACCCCGCAGGTTATTGCGCCACTGGTGAGGTTTGGACCGTTCGCTGAAAGCCTCGCAAGGCCGCGGTACCGGCAAGCCCCTCGTGCCCGAGATTGCCAAACCCAGACCTTGGCGTCTCGCGGCGCTGGAGGACCTGCCCGGCACCCGATAGCGATACTCTTTCCTGCGCAAAGCCTCGGCTGCGCACCACCCACTCCGCTCGCGTGATCTTACGGTCCTCGCCTCCTGCCTTTGGCCGACCTACAAAACGCGAAAGGGACCAATCATGGGAAGATTTTGTCGCTTGACATGGCTGTTGGCCGCCGCTTTGGGCACCCTAAGTCTTTGTTGTTCGATCTCGCAAGCGCAGACGCAGTACAGCAGCGTGAGCGCTATCGTGGAGTGCCACTCGCTGGACAACTCGGTACCTCGGGTGCAAAGACTCAAGCGCGCCACGATTCGCATTAAGCCGGCCGCCGACCTTGCTGGTGCGGCCGCGCAGAGCGACGACCAGGGCTTGGTGTCCATTCCGTATGTCTCGTATGACCTCGCGCCCAGGTTGGACGCAGTGTACGGGGCCGACATCAAGACGACGGTGGGCGGGGCACCGTTGACGACGCTGCTCGAGGTCCTGCATGACGGCTACCAGCCTCGCACCGACGATGTGCCGCAAAAGAAGGGTGTCGTAACCGGCAATGTTCTCGACTTGGGCGTCGTCGCCGTTTCATCGGTCGACTGCGATATCTGGAATGACGGCGTGACTGTGGTCGAGGACTACCACATCACCATCGGCACCAAAGTTCCTGGAGTCGGCCTTCGGGTCTTGCGCCGCGCCGGTGTCATCACCGGCGGCGCCTGGGCATCGTACGACATCATCGAACTGCCGGCGGACTTCATGACCGCCACGGAGCGCACGGCGTCCGCCTCCACACGGACCTGCACTCTCTTTCACGAGTTCGGCCACGTCGTCCGCCACGTGCTGGACGGCTCTAAGAGCCACTTCACGGACGATGTCTTCAAGTATGCGTATGGACGCAATCACAAGGGAGAGGAAATCACCAACGCTGGCTACGCGTTCAACGAAGGCTGGGCCCAGTACTGGAGGCTACGTTCCAAGAAGTGTGAAGGGCTCTTCGACCTTTTGGCGATCCCGCCAGGCCGCGACTGGAACGAGCGACGGGTCGGCAACGCGCTGAAGGCGCTTTCCGACCTCCCGGCCGTCGGTGGGCCGATCAACGGCCCGAAGACCATGGTGAGCGTGCTCGCCAACTCGCCGGGGCGCATCCACACCTTGCACCAGTTCGAGGTGGCGCTCAAGCAACGGGAGCCCGGCGCCCCGAACCCGCCCTTCGTGGCACCTTGCCCGCCCGAGCATCTGGTGGAGCCAGCAACTTGTCGGCGCGATGCCGCCACCGCCAAGCCCAGCCGCGGTCGTGGCGTCGGCACCTTGCCACCGTGCGGCGCGGACAGAGAGCTGAGTTGGGGTTTTTGCTATCCCCTGTGTCCGGCTGGATTCAGTGGCAGGGGGCCGGTCTGCTGGGGCTCATGCCCTGCAGGGTCTCGCGACGACGGGGCAACCTGCTATCGCGGCACGAACGTCATTACCCGGCGCGATTGAATGGAGCCATGGATTGCTCCGCTCATCCCGGGCCCCAGCCGGGAACGCCTTCGCTGCTGGGGCAGAAGTTTCGGGCAGCTACGCGACCAGGGATCAAGGCGGGGAGGTGGGTGGACGTCTTCGACATTCCCAATCGTGAAGGCGCACCATTGACGGCAGAAGCTCTCGCAGGGCGCCAATCCGCTTCCCGGTCAGCTCTTCGCTTTGTGCGCTGATACCAGTGACACCGCCATCGGGACGCCCTGATGGCTGCCTCTTCAGCGTGAGAGTCTGCTGTGATGCCCGGGCCAACGACGGCTTCTGGCCGAGTGCGGCGGCAGGCCCGAGCGCTTAGATTCTCTTGAAGAAGTGGAAGTGATAGCAGTCCCGCTGAAGCTTTCCCCTGGCGTAGAGGCCAACAAGCAAGCTGTCCGCACCAGCATCTCCGGGCTCAAAGAAACGCTCTCCCGGGAAACATAGGTCGGCTGCCCTTGCAGCCACCTCGCCACGCTTCGCCACGAACTCGTCAGCGCCTACAAAGACCGAAACCGCCTTGTGGAAGGCAACCATGTAGCCGCCCTCCTTCAACTCGACGGTTCGAAAATCCGTGAGAAAGCGCGCCTCATCCAAGGCTCGACGGGCATCGGCTTCGTCATCTTCGCCCGGGGTCAGGGCAAGCAACGTGCCGTTTCTGAGCATGGTGATGCCGTTCGCCTTGTACGAGCGCAGCCGGCCTTCAATGTCGGCTAGTGGGGTCTGATTTTCAGGCTCCCACGCGAGACGCAATTCTTTCATCTATGTTCTAGATTGAGCGGAAATATGGATGACCCGGTCATGGCCGTTCAGCAACTTTGACAAAGGGCAGCTTCGGTAAGTGCTGAAGGCCCGCACTGGGCCCGAAAGCGACAATCACTGCTTTGAGTTGGACGTCCTGGAGCGGTCTCTCGTAGCCGATCTAGATTGACCAGGGCCGGCGCCGTCAGTTGCTGCATGAACTCAAGCGGGTTCATGACTAGGCTCCACCTGACCGGCGGCGTTGAGTCGGCGGCGTTGAGTTGCACCCGGGCTGCGGCATGGGCTACGAAGCTACCATGCACCTGCTCGAACGCGGCGTTCGCCTCACCGGCACTGACGCCTGGTGCTGGGACGCACCCTTTGTGCACACGGCCAAGAAATATGGCGAGCCGCACGACGCGAAGCTGATCTGGGAAGGCCACAAGGCCGGCCGCGAGATCGGCAACTACCACCTCGAGAAGCTGCACAACCTCGAGAGCTTGCCGCCGAGCGGCTTCTACATCAGCTGCTTCCCGCACAAGATTCGCGGAACGTCGGCGGGCTGGACGCGCGCGGTCGCGATCTTCGACGACGCGCTGATGGCAAGCGCCGCCTGAAGCGCACCGTCAGCGTTTGGGCGCCACCTTGCGCGTGTCGAGATCGACGGTGTAGCGCTCGCCGCTTTCGTTCTCGATCTCCAACACCCGCTGGCCGCGCACGCGCTTCATGCTCGTGAAGAACACGAGCTGCACGTCGGCTTCGTCGGCGGGATTGATCGGGTTGTCGTAGACGCGCAGCGTCCACAGCGGCTTTCCCGTCTTGGCTTCGCTCGCGGCGAGCCAGCCGCCGCCCGGCGCGAGGCCGGCGCGCGCCGTGTTCGTCACCTGCGCGTACTGCACGCCCTCCACCAGCACCGGTGGCACCTTCGGCGGCGGCGGGCGGCTGGCCTTGTCGGCTCGGACCATATGGGTCTCCTGGTTAGGCGATCGGGCATCCGCTGAAGCGGCGGTGCCAAGCGGCACCTGCACCAGCGGCGCCGCCAGCATCAGCAAGCAGCGTCTCCTGCCCCGGTTCATGTGAGCGCGGCCTGCGCTTCGGGCTTCGTGAGCTGGCCCGCGCAATCGACGCAAAAGAAGGCCCAGCTGTCGGCGTTCGTGATCGCCTCGCCGGGGGTCAGGCCCACGCCGGCTTCGATGCCACCATCGGCCCACGAGTAGGCATGGTCGGTGGTCGCCACCTCGCGGTGGCTCAACTCGTGCACGAGAATGCGCGCCCAGTTCTTGAGGCCGGTGAGCGTGTTCTTCTTGCTAAAGAACGCCGACTCGACGTAGATCACGTCCATGCCTTCGCGCGCGCCCTTCACGAAGGCCTCGGAGCGCCAGAATCCGGAGTTGTCGCCGCTCTTGGCGTTGCGCACCTCGGGGTGGTCGGTGAGCACGAGGCGGCCCGAGTTCAGCACCGACTGGATCTTCTTGAAGCCGGCGGTGAGCGTGGCCACCGCCAGGGTCGTGGCGTCGGCGCTTGCACCGGCGCCGGTGATCCAGCGCGCGACCAGGGCCTTCGCCTTCTCGGCGTCCTTGTCGGCGCCGGCTGCGGCGCCGAGCGCGATCAGCGTCTTGCTTACGT
>Ga0160454_100465_pt1 | contig 16140 bp, 10 predicted proteins | sample HID1971M_E6MG_FD_108218 | JGI IMG/M metagenome (GOLD analysis project Ga0160454, IMG submission 108218) | Enriched millipede-associated microbial communities from UW Madison campus, WI, USA - HID1971M_E6 MG | ecosystem: Host-associated > Arthropoda: Insects > Digestive system > Unclassified ... | reverse complement strand
TCCATATTAATCATCGAAGACGCTTTAAAGGCATACAATCCCTGATCTTGGTTGATTTATACGATTTTCCCTACAAACGTTCGTCGTTTGAGCCTGAGCAGACCAGCTTTGTACGATTTTTCGAACATATGTCCGTCGTTTGAACCTAATTCGAGCAGCTTTGTACGATTTTTCGGCTAACTTCCCTGCGTAGACCCATGTGTGCAAATAGATTCGCAGTAACAGTTTTAATCGATCATCTCATGCAACTCTACTTATAGGGCGGCCCCTTCACATTATCTAAGAGATCCGGTAATAGCCTGCTTCAGGCTGCGGGATGTCTTTCCACGTGCGGTTCTCTCCGTTGAACTGAGGCAGCCAAGGAGCCAGAGCTTCGAACATCTCGTCGACCATGCTCCAAACCTGCTCGGTCCCGCATATTGCGGCGGTTAACGGATCGTGCAGAATAGCCTGCTTTACGAGTTCGCGATTGCCGGTAAGCGCGGCTTCTACGGCCATTTCCTGAACGCTGATGCTGGCCCGGCACGTGGCTGCGCAAGCAAGCGGCAAGTCTCCGATCCAAGTCGGCGCGATGCCGTGGCGGTCGACGTAACATGGAATCTCGATCGTGCTGCCGTCCGGGAGGTTGGTGATCATTCCGCGGTTTTCGATGTTGAAGTTGCCCCGATATGGACGGCCCGTTTCCAGGGCCTCGATAATATAAGACCCGTGCTCTTCGGAACGTTGTCCTAACGGAATCGACTCCAATTCCCCGTTCAGCCACTTCGGATACATCGCCTTGTAATCCTCGAAACGCTCTAGACAGTGTTCCAAATACCCCGCGGTGACGCCGCCGATCCATTCCTTGTCGTTAATCCATTTGTTCATATCGGCAGACTGTTTGCGGTACCATGGAAGATATTCGCTTAAATGCCCGTTGGATTCGGTGGAATAGTAGCCGAATCTTCTTAGCACGTCGATTCGGCAAGGCTCGGTCTGCGGAAGCGTCGGGTGCTTCTCAAACGCTTCCAGCATTCCCGGAAGCAGATCCTTCCCTTTATGGGACACCTTGATAAACCAGGTCTGGTGGTTGATACCCGCGCAGATTTGATCGATCTCGCTCTGCGGCAAGCCGAACGCTTCGGCGATCTGCTCGTGGCCATGCTGCACGCCGTGGCATAAGCCTACGACGCGAACGCCTCCTGAGCGGCGAACGGCCCAGGTGTTCATGGCCATCGGATTCGAATAGTTAAGCAGAAGCGCGTTCGGAGCAAGCTCGCGCATGTCGCGGGCGATATCGAGCAGCACGGGAATCGTGCGGAGGGCGAAGAACACGCCGCCCGGTCCGAGCGTATCTCCGACACACTGCTCTACGCCGTACTTAAGAGGAATCTCGATGTCGTGACGGTAAGCTTCAAGCCCGCCGACCCGAGCTAAGCAAATGACATAATCGGCGTCCTTTATTGCCTCCCTCTGATTCGTTGTGGAATGGATCGTCACCCGATCAAGCCCGTTGACTTCCAGCATATGCCGGCTAAGGTTTGTCACCATCTCCAAATTTTCCGCGTTGATGTCCATCAAGCGGAATTCCGTGTCGCGAAATTCGGGTACCGCCATCAGATCCATGATCAACCTGCGGGTAAAGCCGATGCTTCCGGCTCCGATCATTGCGATTTTCAACAATTTCCGCACCTCCGTATGAAATAATTGCTCATTTAGTCCTTGCGGATTTAATCTTATGTCCGTAAATATAAGGAGTAAATAGCAATATATTTTCTGGGGAATAGTATTAAATTGCTCTTCCTCGTCCATTGGCTTATTCGACGAAAATGGGTTTGGCCGGACTTCCGTCGCTGCCGTCGCGATATTGCTGAGGAGAAATCCCCGTCAGCTTGCGGAAAACCTTGCCGAAGTAGCTGCCGTTATCGAAACCCGCGGCGACGGCGATGGAGGCGATCGACGCGTTCGTCTCTCTCAGCATTCTGGAAGCTTCCGCAATGCGGATTCGACTCAGATGCTGAACGGGGGTCATGCCCGCGTATTTCACGTATTGCCTGCAGAAATGATACTTCGACGCGCCGGCGGCCGCCGCGATGTCTTCCAGCGTTAACGGAAGATGGTAGCGGCTTTCCATGAAAGCGCGGGCTTTCTCAACGGCGTCGGGGACGGAGCGCTCGATTTCCCTTTTTCCTTCCAACGCGCGAAGGCAACTGACGATCCATTCGTACAGCCGCAGCGAAATCTCGTACTTGTCGGTCAGCGTCCGGTCGTCGGCGCCGCGCATCATCTCCAAAAGCATAGCGATCGGCTTGGAGGAAGGATCGAGCGCCACGACCGGCCCGTTCTTCTCGACGATCTCGTTCCAGTAAGAGAAGACGTGGCTCCCTTCCGCGGTCAAAAAGACGAACTCCCACGGGGTTCGGGAATCCGACTGATAGTAATAGCAATGCCGGTCCGGAATCCGTACGAAGAAGCCGTGGCCCGGTGGGACGGCATAGTGCTTGCCGTCGTAAATCAAATGTCCCTCTCCCGACAACGTATATTGGAACGCAACGAACTTGTCCCCCCGCGTCCATCCGTCCCATCTGTAATCTTCATTCGAGGTGCTTTCCCAACCGATGCCCCGAATGACCATCAGGGAGTCGTCGGGGTCTTTGTAACGGAATCCATAGTGAGTCTTAAGCAATATTTTGCGACCTCCCGCTCAATATCCTTCTATTGAATTCTGCGTGTTTATCGCTTAAATTCGGGTTGAACGCGTCTCAGGCATAAGACGGGCACGTAAATATTGTACTACATGCAACGACAAGAAGACTGAACGAATCGCAAAAAAGGGAGGCCTTGTGATGCCGCTTATCGATATGCCGCTGGACCGACTACGGAATTACGAAGGAAGAAATCCGCGTCCGGCCGATTTCGACGCATACTGGGAGAAGGCGCTTCAAGAGATGGGGGAGACGGATGCTCAATGGGAGCTGGTCGCCAGCGACTTCCAAGTCCCGTACGCCGATTGTTACCATCTTTATTTCACGGGAACGGGCGGCGCACGGATTCACGCCAAATACGTCCGACCGAAGCACGCGCCCGAGCCGCATCCCGCCGTGCTGCATTTTCACGGCTATTCGCACTATTCGGGAGACTGGTCGGATAAGCTGGGTTGGGCGCTCGCGGGTTTCTCGGTACTTGCCCTGGATTGCCGGGGCCAAGGTGGGCTATCGGAAGATAAAGGGGGCGTGAAAGGAACGACGCACAGAGGGCATATTATCCGCGGACTGGACGACCATCCGGACCGTCTGCTGTTCCGGGACATCTTCCTCGATACGGCCAAGCTCGCCGGAATCGCTATGTCCCTGCCGGAAGTCGACGGCGACCGCGTCGGCGTCTTCGGCGCTTCGCAAGGCGGCGGCCTTGCTCTTGCCTGCGCCGCACTGGAGCCGCGCATTCGCCGCGTCGCTGCGAGCGTTCCGTTCCTATGCGATTACAAGCGCGTATGGGAGATGGATTTGGCGAGAGACGCTTACGAGGAACTGCGGATTTACTTCCGCCATCACGATCCTCTGCACATTCGCGAAGACGAAATCTTCGAAAGATTGGGCTATATCGACGTGCAGCATCTGGCGGACCGGATTCGCGGCGATACGCTGATGGGCGTCGGCCTTCTGGATACTGTGTGTCCGCCGTCCACGCAATTCGCAGCGTATAACAAGATCCGATCGAACAAGAGGCTGGCAATCTACCCGGACTATGTTCACGAACGTTTGCCGGGCTTCGAGGACGAGGCGATCCGATTCCTGGCGGATATGTAGAGGAGGAAGGGGCGGAAACGCCTCTTTTTCTGCATCAAGAGGACATCGGAGGAGTTTTTGCTTGTGCGCCGCAATGGTTCGAGGCGTTATTTTGTTCCCATCAGGCTATGGATCGGAGTATGATCAGGTTAGCAAACAGCAGAGGGGATGACTCGATGAAACTATCTTTGAAAGCGTTGACAATCTATCCCAAGCTCGTCTTGTCCTTTCTGCTCATGATCATTCCGATCTATGTGTCGAGCTTGATGATGAACCGTTCCGGAGAAGACGTCGTCCGCAAGCAGATCTCGGAGTCGATGGCTTCCCGCGTCCATTTCTATTTGACGTCCCTAGAGACGGAGTTTTCCAGACTGACACGGCTGAAGGTCGAATACGTCAATGACGACGACCTGTTGACTCTGGGCACAGCGGCCGAGCGAATGAACGATTTCGAGAGATCCCGTACGATCCTGGCGGTCAAGAGCAAGCTGTATTTGCTCAAGAGTACGAGCCCGTTCGTCGATAACGTAAAGCTGTATATTCCGGCTTTGGGCCGAAGCGTCATCGCCAACGACTACGACGATTCGATTCCAGAGGACGAGCTCGATGCCATGCTGGAACCGGACAATATGAAATCCCCGGTATTCGAATACGAAGGCAAGCTGATGATGACCGGCGTCTATCCGGACGCGATCTACGTGAACCGAAAGCCGGTGCTGGCTATGGGGATCGAATTGTCGAAAGCTGAGATTTCCCGCACGCTTAACAGCATCATGACCGGCGGTGAACAAGGAGGAGCTTTGCTGCTAGGCTCCGATTACAGGTGGAATGTTTCCGCAGGAATCGGCGAGGAGCTTCGCGCGAAATTATACGAGAAGCTCTCGGAAGAGGAGGTACGGTCCGAAACGAACGCCGCGAACCTATCCGCAACGGAGGAGAATCGGATTGCCGTCGGTCAATTCACTCTAGAATCCGGCGGGGAGTCCTTTTTCGTCGCGTACGAACGTTCCGTTCCGCTAGACACGATGCTAGCAGTGTTCGTCCCCACGGAAAAGGTTCTCGAGCCGCTTGATCGGCATCGCGACTGGATCTGGACGTTTTCGCTTATTGCGGGGCTCTTGGTGGTCGTTTTTTCTTACTGGATCTATCGTCTGATTCACTGGCCGATCAAGCTCTTGGTCGTCTCGTTCCGTAAAGTGGAGAAAGGCGATCTTGGCGTCCGCGTCACTCATCGGAATCGAGACGAATTCGGGTATTTGTACGGGCAGTTCAACCACATGGTCGACCGGATTCAAGTGCTTATCCATGAGGTATACGAGCAGCAAATCCGTTCTCAACAGTCCGAGCTGAAGCAGCTGCAGTCGCAGATTAACCCGCACTTTTTTTACAACAGCTTCTTTATCCTGCAAGGATACGTCCGTATGAGGGAGTACGAGCTGGCGGATCGAATGTTCCATCATCTGGGAAGCTACTTTCAGTTCATTACGCGCAGCGGCGCGGAGACGGTGCCTCTCGGCGTGGAGATGAAGCACGCAGCCTCCTATGTGGAGATTCAAAAGATCCGGTTTTCGGGGCACGATCGCCGTCGAATGGGAGGACGTCCCCGAAAGCTGGAACCGGACGGCCGTACCGCGTCTGATCGTGCAGCCTTTGATCGAGAACGCGTACGTGCATGGACTTGAGAACAAAACCGCTAACGGGAAGTTGAGGGTGCGAATTCGCGAAGAGACGGCGAACGAGCTGACGATCGATGTGGAGGACAACGGGGAATCGTTGAACGAAGAAAGCTTGAATCGTTTGCGACGATCGATCGAGACGTCGGACCGGGCGATGGAGACGACGGGAATTCTAAATGTGCATCGCAGGTTAAGGTTGAAATTTGGACCAGGCTGCGGCTTGAGCTTGTCCCGAAGCGAGCTTGGAGGCTTGAAGGCGCGATTGACAATAAGAAAAAATGGGGATGATGGCGATGATCAGACTGCTTATCGTAGATAACGAAAGGCCGATCGTCGATAGTTTGATCGATTTGTTCGCCCCGGGGGGCAAGCCGGAGCTGGAAACGTATGCCGCGTATTCCGCGGCGGAGGCTCTGGAGTGGTTGGGCCGAACGAAAATCGATATCGTTCTTTCCGATATTCGGATGCCGGGAATGGACGGGCTGGAGCTGCAACGGGAGATCGTCAAGCAGTGGCCGTCTTGCAAGGTCGTCTTCTTGACCGGATACGACGACTTCGAGTACATCCAGCAAGGGATGCGCAACGGGGGAGTCGATTACTTGCTGAAGACGGAAAGTCCCGATGAGATTCTCCGCGCTGTGAATAAGGCCGCGGAAGAGCTGTACGAAGCGGTCGAAGCCGAACGGCTGGTCCTTCTCGCGGAGAACCAGATGAGGCGGGCTATGCCCTTGCTGTTGAACGAATACATGCTGGAAATGATTCATGGCGATCTGGAATCGATGCGCAGAAGGGGAGAGCGGTTCGCCGAATGGCAAGTCCCCCTTGAAGCCGACGGCGACGTAATGTTGGTTATCGGTCGCGTCGATGATTGGCGGGACGAGCTCGGCGCTGCGGATAAACAGTTGATGCTGTTCGCCATTCGGAACATCGCGGAGGAGTTTCTCGCGAAGTCCACGCGTTGCGTATCGGTAATATGGGAAAAAAGCAAGCTGATGTGGTTTATTCAGCCTCTCGAACGGCTTACTTCGGCCGAGTCGAAAGGACGATTGAGCCGCTTCGTCCACGGGACGATCGAGTCGATCCAGATTGCTTGCAAGCAGCACCTGAAGCTCGGCGTGTCGTTCGCTTCGGCCGTCGGTACCGCGCCTTGGACGCGCGCGCCGGAGACGTTCCACGACTTGAAACGTCTGCTCGGTCGGGGACTCGGTTCCGGCAAGGAGCTGATTCTCATCGATCGGCCGGGCTCAGAGCACCCTCAACCGGATCCCGGACTCCAGACCCGCGAAATTCGCAGCCGCCTTGAGAAAGTCGGTCCGATGGCGGCGTTTTTGGAAAACGGCCGGAAGGAAAGCTTTTTCGCGGAGTTCTCATTGCTGATGGGATTGTCTTCGGGCCGAATGGATAGGGAAGATCCTCTGAAGCTGGAGGTCTATTATTCTCTTGTCGCCTTATTCCTGGCGTATCTAAACCGCTGGGGACTGCATGACGAGATCGGAGCTTCCCTTGACCTCGGAAAGCTGTCGAGGTTCGAGTCCCACGCCTCGTGGGAGGAAGCCGAAGAGTATTTCATTTCAATTGCGGAGTGCCTGTTCGAGCAGAAAAACGTCGACCGCCATAACCGCGAAGATGACTTGATCAAGCATATCCGACTGTATGTGGAACGCAATTTGGCCGGTGATTTATCCCTTACCCGAATAGGGGAGGTCGTGGGCTACAATCCCTATTATTTGACGAGGCTTTACAAGCAGATTACAAACGAAGGGCTCACGGAATTTATCGCGGAAGCGAGATTGGCGAGGGCGAAGAAGCTTTTGGAGAACAACCGGATGATCGTTCAGGACATATCCAGGGCGGTCGGTTTTATGACGGAGCAGTCCTTCTATCGCTTTTTCAAGAAGGCGACCAACCTAACCCCTCAAGAATATCGGGAAAGGCATGCCGATCTCCAAAACGGATAACGGAAAGTGAAAATCGGCGAGTAGAGAGGGCGTTCGGCGCCTACTTATAATAGGGCTAGGCAGAAGAGTTCGACGTTCTGTACACGATCCAAGGGGGAACGGCAATTGAAAAGAAGACGTCTATTCAAGCTAATTACCGGCATGCTGACGATCGCGCTCGTTGCTTCGGCTTGCAGCGGAGGCGGAGGGAAAAGCGCCGAGAAGACGAGTGAATCATCGGCGCAACCGTCTGCGTCCGCATCGGAAGCGTCGGGGAGCCCGGCGGGGAAAGCGGATCCGTTCGAGAAATACGACCCGCCTATCGAGCTTCACGTCGCGCGGGCCGTGGATCAGACGTGGACTTACCCGAAAGGCGACAGCATCGACAACAACGTTTGGTACCGAGAATACGAGAATTTGCTCGGCATTAAGGTAGTTCACGACTGGACCGCGCTTGCCACCGAGTACAATCGCAAGCTGAACGTCTCGATCGCTTCGGGAAGCCTTCCTGAGGTATTCTCCGTATCGGCGAGCCAGTTGAAGCAGCTTGCGGATGCCGGACAGCTGGAGGATCTCACCGGCGCCTACGAGAAGTATGCATCCGACCATACGAAAAAGCTCCAGCAAGGAGACGGGGGAGCGGCTCTTGCCTCCGCCACGTTTAACGGCAAGCTGTTGGCGATTCCGGTCGTCAACGCGCCGATCTACGAGCCCAATCTGCTATGGGTCAGAACGGATTGGCTGGAGAAGCTGAATCTGCCCGAACCGAAGACGCTGGAGGACGTGTTCCGCATCTCCGAGGCGTTCGCCAATGAGGACCCGGACGGAAACGGCGAGAAAGATACGTTTGGCATTGCAGTGAATAACTATCTGTATGGACCGATTACTTCGATTACCGGCCTAGCCAACGCGTATCACGCGTATCCGCAAACGTGGATCAAGGACGAGAGCGGCAAGGTCGTCTACGGTTCCACACAGCCGCAGATGAAAGAAGTGCTGGCGAAGCTGCAGGAGATGTACAAGGGCGGCCAGCTCGACAGGGAGTTCGGAGTGAAAGACGGCAACAAAGTCGCGGAAGATATCGCGGCCAACCATTTTGGCATGGCTTTCGGAGCGAACTGGAATCCGTACGTGTTCCTCGACGCCGTCAAAAAAAATCCGGGCATGGAGTGGAAGCCGTACCCTGTACCTTCCGTCGACGGCACTCCGACGAAGGCGAGCGCGGGCTTCTCGGCCAGCGGTTACGTCGTCGTCCGCAAAGGGTTCGAGCATCCGGAAGCAGTCGTTAAAATGCTGAATCTGCACGAGGAAGTCGTGCACGGATCTAGAAGGAACGAAGGCCAGTTCATCACCGTCGAAGAAGGCGGCGAAAGAATCAACACGTCCCGTCTGTCGATCGTGCAGTCCGGCGTATCCAACGACGGGGTCATCGAGTCCCTCAAGCTGCTTCGCGAGGCGATCAAGAACGAGGATGAAAGCCTGCTGAAGGACGCCTTGACGGAAACGGACAAATACGGGCCTACCGTCGATTATCTCAAGACGGGCAATATGGACAATTGGGCGGTCGCCCATCAGTACTTCGGATTTGAAGCGACGATGGACAATTATACCGGAGATCGGCTGCTCATGACCGCGTTCGGCGGACAGACGCCGACGATGACCGACAAGTGGGCGACGCTCGACAAGCTCGAGAAGGAAACGTTCACCAAAATCATCATGGGCGCGGCGTCCGTAGACGAATTCGATAAGTTCGTCGAAGACTGGAACAAGCTCGGCGGAGAAGCCATCCTGCAAGAAATCAACGATTGGTTAAGCTCTCAACAATAACGGAGCCGCCGCCGCGGAAGTATAACGGAACGAACGGGGAAGATGGAGCGTCTCATCCTCCCCTTCTTTCGTTATGCCCCGGAAAGGCTTAACGACTTCGCATACAGGCGGTGAAACGAACGATGAAAACGACTAGATGGATACGGGAAATGCCTCTGCACATGCTGCTTCTGCCCGGTCTTATTTTGGTTCTCGTCTATAGCTACGTGCCCATGCTGGGCGTCGTGATCGCTTTTCAGAAGTTCACGATTTTCAGCGGATGGTTCGGTTCCCCGTGGATCGGCCTCGATAATTTCAGGTTCGTGCTCGATATGCCGAACACCGGACAGGTCATCTGGAACACGATTTTTATCGCTTGCATGAAAATCGTCTTCGGACTGTTCGTTCCGATCGTCGTCGCGCTGCTGCTGAACGAAGTATCGCGATCGTTTATCAAGCGGGGCGTGCAGACGCTCATTTATTTGCCCCATTTTCTGTCATGGGTCATCCTCGGCGGCATCTTGATCGATCTGTTGTCCCCTTCGGAAGGAATCGTCAACGCGATGCTTGGCAAGCTCGGTTTCGAACCAATCTTCTTTCTGGCGGACAACCGCTGGTTCCCTGCCGTGCTGATCGCGTCCGATGTCTGGAAGGAGTTCGGATTCAGCACGATCGTCTACTTAGCCGCGATTACGAGCGTTAATCCGACGTTGTATGAGGCGGCCGTCGTGGACGGGGCCAACCGCTGGAAGCAAACGTTCCACGTTACGCTGCCCGGGATGATGCCGATTATCGTACTGATGGTCACGCTGAGTCTCGGGAACGTGCTAAACGCCGGGTTCGATCAAGTGTTTAACCTGGCTAATCCTCTCGTCTACGAAAGCGGTGACATTCTCGACACGATGATCTACCGGATCGCGTTTAACGACGCGCAGTACGGCGTGGCCACGGCGGTCGGTTTGTTCAAATCGGTCGTCTCCTTTCTGCTGATCTCCGTCTCTTATTGGTTGGCCTATCGACTTGCGAATTACCGGATTTTCTAGAAGGGAGTGACCCGATGTGCATTACATTTCCTGGAGCAGGCGTCTGTTCCTCGTCGCGAATTCGACGTTTCTGGTCGTATTGGCGCTTCTCTGCTTTCTGCCGCTCGTTCACGTGCTTGCGGTATCGTTCAGCGAGAGCGCGGCGGTCGCTGCCGGACAGGTCACGTTCTGGCCGGTCGACTTCTCGCTCAAGTCCTACGATTTTATTATTAGCAGGCCCGAGTTTCTGCGTTCCTTCGGCATCACGCTGGAGCGGGTCGCCTTAGGGACTGCGATCAATATGCTGCTGACGATCACGATCGCTTACCCGTTGTCCAAGGAAACGAAATCATTCCGCATGCGCACCGTTTACGTGTGGATTTTCGTGTTCACGATTTTATTCGCGGGCGGACTTGTCCCTTGGTACATGACGATCAAATACACCGGGCTGCTCGATTCGGTCTGGGCGCTCGTTCTTCCCGGGGCGGTTCCCGTGTTTAATGTGATTCTGCTGCTGAACTTCTTTCGCGGCTTGCCGAAAGAGCTGGAGGAATCGTGTTTTATGGACGGTGCAGGCCACTTGCGGACGTTGTGGAGCATCTATGTGCCGCTGTCCTTGCCCGGATTGGCCACGGTCGGCCTGTTCACGATCGTCGGGCATTGGAACGCCTGGTTCGACGGCCTCATTCTGATGAACAAGCCGGAGCATTATCCTCTGTCTTCGTATTTGCAAACGATCATCATCAATTTCGATTTCTCTCAGGTGAAGCAGGAGGATATTCACAAGCTTTCGCAAATCTCGACGCGCACATCCAAGGCCGCTCAGATCATCGTAGGCGCGTTGCCGATTCTGCTGGCCTATCCGTTTTTGCAAAAGTATTTCGTCAAAGGAATCGTATTGGGGAGCGTGAAGGGGTAACATGGGCGATTTTTTCTACAAGCCGCGCGACGGCTGGCTGGCCGACGTCATACCGTTCCATGAGGACGGGGAATTCAAGCTTCTGTATTTGAAAGACTGGCGTGACAAAGAGAAATACGGCGAAGGGACGCCATGGTTTCTGCTCGGCACGAAGGATTTCGTCGGCTATACCGAGTACGGGGAAGTATTGCCCAGAGGCGGCGAAGACGAGCAGGACCTGTATATTTACACGGGCTGCATTCTGAAGGCCGACGGCCGTTACCACATTTTCTATACGGGCAACAACTTTCATTTTCCTTCGCAGGGCAAAAAGCAACAGGCGGTCATGCACGCGGTTAGCGACGATATGCTGCATTGGACTAAAATCCCGGAAGATGCGTTCTACGCTCGCGAAGATCTCTACGAAGTTCACGATTGGCGGGATCCGTTCGTGTTCTGGAACGAGGAAGCCGGAGAATATTGGATGCTGCTGGCCGCCCGCCTGAAGGAAGGTCCGGCCAACCGGCGAGGCTGCGTCGCTTTGTGCGCTTCCAAGGATCTCAAGAGCTGGGAGACGAGGGAACCGTTCTGGGCTCCTTATCTGTACACGACCCACGAGTGCCCGGATCTGTTTCGGATCGGGGATTGGTGGTATTTGGTCTACTCCACGTTCTCGGACCGCACGGTTACGCATTACCGGATGAGCCGATCGCTGCAGGGACCGTGGACGGCGCCGGCCGACGACGCGTTCGATACTCGGGCCTTCTATGCGGCGAAAACGTGGTCCGACGGGCAACGCCGGTACGCATTCGGATGGAACCCGACGAGGGAAGGCGAGCACGACTACGGAACGTGGCAGTGGGGGGGCGAGCTCATCGTCCACGAGATCGTTCAACGTGAGGACGGGACGTTGTCCGTTAAGGTACCGAAAACCGTCGGCGCGGCGTTCGCGACAGAGGTCCCGTTCGAATGGTCGGGAGTTCTGGGCGAATGGAATCTGAAAGACGGAAAAGCAAACGCCAGTGCAGCGGATTCCTTCGCTTGCGCCACGGCGGGAACGCTGCCTGACGTCTGCAAAATTACAGCGAAAATGTCGTTCGGGTCGAATACGCGCGCCTGCGGTTTCGTCCTGAAGACGGACGAGAGCTTGGATCGCGGCTATCAGATTCGGTTCGAGCCGGGGAGAAGTCGGGTCGTGCTGGATGTCTGGCCGAGAAAAGGGGACATCCCGTTCGTCGTAGGTATGGAAAGACCGATTGAACTTAAGCCGGACGTCGTTTGCGAGGTTGAAGTTTATGTGGACGGCACCGTATGCGAGGTTTACGCGAATGGCCAGATCGCCTTGAGCGCGCGGCTCTACGACTGGAAGGAAGGAGGATGGGGGGTCTTCGTCAGCGAGGGTCAAGCGAGCTTCGCGACGGAACTGTTCGAACGTTAACATTAGGAAACCATGATCGGGAGGGAAAAAGCCATGATGGTCAAGAGCAAGAAGCCGATGATTCTGAGCTTGGCGTTAGTCCTCGTTCTCGTTTGCAGCTTGTTTAACGGCATGGCATCGGCGAACGGGGCGAAGGTTACGTTTAATCCCAACACGAGAAACGTGGATTTTACTTACGGCAACGTTGAGATGACCTATGGAAGCGGCAGCCAGTTGACAGGCATTCGGCATAAGACGCTATCCAACCTCTGGAACGGCTCGGCGACCTCCGCTATAGACGTCAAGAAAGGGCATTCGACTTTGTCGCAAATTTGGGGGAGCGGTTCGACCCGCGCAGAGCTGGAGACGACCGTGTCCGCGAAATACGACGGGACGCTGACGGTGAGTCAGAACGCCGACACGCAAGCGCCGGGGATTACGGGGGTGCAATGGGGACTAATCATACCCGATACGTACGACTTGGTCATCCCCGTGCTCGGCGGCATTCGGTTGACGGCCGAATCGCCGGACGCGGCATACGGGTTCACGCAGTTCGATTACCCGAACGTGTGGGAAGCGCAGTTTTTTCTCGTTCAAGGGGCTAACGGAGGCTTGCTCGTACACGCGAACGACGACGCTCATTTCTTCAAAAGCTTGCACGTGAAGCATGAGAACGGCAACTTCTACGTCGGGATGGAGACGTATCGCCCGGCGCCGTTCGATCAGGCGATCAAAGCCGAATCGACCGATTGGAGGTTGCGCGCTTACGCGGGCGATTGGGTTAACGGGGCTAATCTGTACCGCGAATGGGCGGATAGGAAGTTCGATCTGTCCAAGCTATCGCGCCTGCAGCCGGCTTGGACGAAAGAGATCCGGTTCACGGTGTTGACGGATCTCGAGGATGCTTCGATGCTGGAAGAGCTGGCGGAGAAGGTGATCGCGGAGCAGACGCTGCTCGTCGTGCCCGGCTGGAGGCTGGATCCTTACGATGTCGACTTTCCGGACTATACGCCGAAGCCGGATATCGCCGCCAAGATTCAAGCGGCTCAGGCGCTGGGATATAAGGTGATGCTCTACGTTAACATTTTCGGCGTGTCTCCCGACAATCCCGCTTATGCGGCGATGCAGCCCTACCAAGTGAAAGACCCGTTCACCGGACAGCCGGTGTACTCGGAATATACGGCGGGATCGGAACATATCAAGTTCGCCCAGATCAATCCGGCTTCGCAGGCGTGGCGGCAGTTGTTCGTGGACAAAATGGAAGAGTTGGTCGATGAAGTCCAGCCAGACGCGTTGCATCTGGACCAGTCTTTGCTTATGTACAACGACGCGAACGGCCTGATCGACGGCAAGAACATGATGCAGGGCAACTTAGCCCTTCATCGCGATCTAAGAGAGCGATTGCCCGCGAACATAGCACTTGGCGGGGAGAGCTTGAACGAGATCACGACGCGCTACGAAGCGTTCGCGCAGCGGCATGCGTACGGCATCTTCGCTCCCTCCGGAACTTGGGACGATTCGAAGATCGACCAGGTCGTTCCGGCGAGTTCGGCGATCTTCGCTCCGTACACGACGATCTATGGGCATCCGGATCACGCCAATCCGTTGACCGAGGATTACTTCCTGGCGTGGCACAAAGTCGTACAGAATCGGCTGGGCGCGATTCCGATGCTTACGCGGCCGAACTTCGGCCAGATCGCGAACCCGACTCCGCTAATGGAGCTGTTTCTGGGGGAAGCGAAATGGTACCAGGACCGCAAACCCGAGGCGAGCTTCTCGAACTGGACGACCGGGACGCTGTTCTCCTTCCGGATGGCGGACGGCAGAACGGCGACCTACGAGCGGGGGGGTAGCGGGGAAAAGCTGGTGTCGCGCGGACCGGGAGAACCCGCCGGAGGAACGGAAATCCTGAGATACGTCTACGGCGTGGATAGCGTCGTTCTGCCGGGGACTATTCCCGGCTGGTACTTGTACGACGAGACGAAGCTGTTTGGCTTGAATCCCGACAAAACGTATGTCTATTCGAACGTAACGCGCGATCCGAACGCGTTCCACGTCTACGAGCTCCCGTCCGAAGTGGTCGCGAAACGGCTATCGGTCAAGACGAATCACACTGTACTTTCTTTGCAGGATAAGCAAACGGCGGATGTCGTCGATTTTCTGGATTATCCGGGGCCGATTCGGGCCGGGGAGAAGCTGAGCGACGGCACCGTGCACCAGACGGCCTCTCCTTTTTCATCGGAGAACGGCTTCTCCCATACGTTCTCCCAAGGCGGAACCGTACAGCATTGGGGCGATCGGATGTTGGCTCATCCGCCTTACATGGGACAATGGCAAGGAGGCCATACTTGGCTGGAGTTCGACGTGCAATTGCCCGCAGGCCGGGTTCCTATGTTCACGGCGGGCGTGCAATTGGGCTCCGAGCAGAACGTCCAGAGCAGCGACGGCGTTACGTTCAAAGTCTATGCCTGGGAGAAAGACGCGCCTCCGGCGACGAGGCCTGTGCTTAATATGGAGCAATTCAGCCGAAGCGCGACGCCGACGCCGGTCGAGCTGGATCTCGCTTCCCTGCAAGGGAAGGAGATCACGATCCGCCTGGAGACGCATCCCGGCGCGACGGTGGACAATGACTCTGCAGTATGGGTAACCCCTCGCATCGACTTGGAGCCGGATGCCGGCCAACCGCGGATAGCGAGTCTGAAGCTGGTCAGCCCACAACCGCTGACATCTGTCATCTCGACGACGGGATCGGCGCAGACGACCGATCTCGGCAATCATCGGTACGAGATCGCCGCTCCGGCTACCGGTACATTGTATCTGATCCATAGTTCCGCGGTAACGGCACAGTTGCCGCTTTCTCTGAAGGAGGAGCCGTCCGATTCGAGCCTGCTGTTCGAGAACGGCACGGAGAGCCCGCCGCAAGGGCCGTTCGGCGGAATTCCCGGCACAGGCGCCGTGCTTGGCATTCAGAAGCAGGGGCTTGACGCCCATCCGCCGCAACGCGGACAGACCCACGTCGATTACGTCGTGAAGCTCCCGGCTTCCGGAACGGCGGCGCTTAGTGGATTCGCGGGCATCAAGGACGGCGCGGACGACTCGCAGGGCGTCGGCTTCCGCATCGCGGTGAACGGAGCCGAGCTATGGGCGGAGGAGGTGATGCCGGGAACCGCTTGGACGCCCTTTGACATCTCTCTTGCCGATTATGCTGGGGAAACTGTCGTGCTTACTCTGATCACGGATTCCTTAGGGGACTACGGCTACGACTGGGCTTTCTGGGGCGAGCCCGAGATTAAAAACGTTCAACCCTAGGCTATAGGGGCTGTCTCATAGGCACATAAAATTGCTATAAAAGATAATCGATGATAAGGTGCAAGGTGTATATACCTCCCTCCGATGCTATACGCTCCTGAAATTTGAATGGGTAAACCCGTTGCAATGTGATTTCAGGAGCGTATGAGGCAGTCTCCGGGCTAAACATGACCGACAACCGTAATACTTCCAGATAATCATCGGAAGTTATCCATATTAATCATCGAAGACGCTTTAAAGGCATACAATCCCTGATCTTGGTTGATTTATACGATTTTCCCTACAAACGTTCGTCGTTTGAGCCTGAGCAG
>Ga0160454_100462_pt1 | contig 16166 bp, 15 predicted proteins | sample HID1971M_E6MG_FD_108218 | JGI IMG/M metagenome (GOLD analysis project Ga0160454, IMG submission 108218) | Enriched millipede-associated microbial communities from UW Madison campus, WI, USA - HID1971M_E6 MG | ecosystem: Host-associated > Arthropoda: Insects > Digestive system > Unclassified ... | reverse complement strand
GCGGATCGAGCGCCAGCGCAGCCAGCTGGGCATGCTGGGCAGCCGCTCGCGCGGCCGTCGCCACTAGGCACTTCCAACAAGAAGGGCGCGCGCCGGAGGAGATCCGGCGCGCGCCCTGCGCATCCAGGCGAGCTGGCTCAGAACTTGTCGAGCACCGCGCCTTCGCTGGCGCTCGAGGCGTTGAAGGCGAACTTGGCTTGCACGCCGCGCGTGTAGCGCGGTGCCGGTGCCTTCCAGCCCTCGCGGCGCTTGGCGATCTCGGCCTCGGACACGTTCAGCTCCAGCTTCAGTTCGCGGGCGTCGATGGTGATGGAGTCGCCCTCGTTGACGAAGGCGATGGTGCCGCCCGCGGCGGCTTCCGGCGCCACGTGGCCGACCACCATGCCCCAGGTGCCGCCGGAGAAGCGCCCGTCGGTGATGAGGCCCACGCTTTCGCCCAGGCCGGCGCCGATCAGCGCGCCGGTGGGCGCCAGCATCTCGGGCATGCCGGGGCCGCCCTTGGGGCCCAGGTAGCGCAGCACCATCACGTCGCCGGCCTTGATCTTGCCGTCCAGGATCGCCTGCAGGGCGGATTGCTCGTCGTCGAACACCCGGGCCGGGCCGGTGATGGTCGGGTTCTTCAGGCCGGTGATCTTGGCCACGGCGCCTTCGGGCGAGAGGTTGCCCTTCAGGATGGCCAGGTGGCCCTCGCCGTACATCGGCTTGTCGATCGGGCGGATCACGTCCTGGTCGGCGCGCGGCGCATCGGGCACGTCGGCCAGCGTCTCGGCGATGGTCTTGCCGGTGATGGTCATGCAGTCGCCGTGCAGCAGGCCGGCCTTGAGCAGCACCTTCATGACCTGCGGAATGCCGCCGGCCTTGTGCAGGTCCACCGCCAGGTACTTGCCGCTGGGCTTGAGGTCGCAGATCACCGGCACCTTCTTGCGGATGCGCTCGAAGTCGTCGATCGACCATTCCACGCCTGCCGCGTGGGCGATGGCCAGGAAGTGCAGCACCGCGTTGGTCGAGCCGCCGGTGGCCATGATGACGGCCACCGCATTCTCGATCGCCTCGCGCGTGACGATGTCGCGCGGCTTCAGGTCGTTCCTGATGGCTTCCAGCAGCACCTTGGCCGATTCCTTCGCCGAGTTCTGCTTCTCGTCGTGCGGGTTGGCCATGGTGGAGGAGTAGGGCAGGCTCATGCCCATCGCCTCGAAGGCCGAGCTCATGGTGTTGGCGGTGTACATGCCGCCGCACGAGCCGGTGCCGGGAATGGCGCGCTTCTCGATCTCCTTGAGGTCCTCGTCGCTCATGTTGCCGGCCGCGTTCTGGCCCACGGCCTCGAACACGCTGACGATGTTCAGGTCCTGGCCCTTGTAGTGGCCGGGCAGGATGGTGCCGCCGTACACGTAGATGCTCGGCACGTTGGCGCGCAGCATGCCCATCATGCCGCCGGGCATGTTCTTGTCGCAGCCGCCGACGACCAGCACGCCGTCCATCCACTGGCCGCCGACGCAGGTCTCGATGCAGTCGGAGATCACTTCGCGGCTGACCAGCGAGTACTTCATGCCCTCGGTGCCCATGGCCATGCCGTCGGAGATGGTGGGCGTGCCGAACACCTGGGCGTTGCCGCCGTTTTCCTCGATGCCGGCGATGGCCGCGTCGGCCAGCTTCTGCAGGCCGCTGTTGCAGGGGGTGATGGTGCTGTGGCCGTTGGCCACGCCGACCATCGGCTTCTTGAAATCGCCTTCCTCGTAGCCCATGGCATAGAACATGGAGCGGTTGGGTGCGCGCGACTTGCCTTCGGTGATGTTGGCGCTGCGGCGGTTGATCTGGATCGTCTTGGTTTCCATCGCGTTCTCGTACGGTCGGTCTCGTGGGGCTCCAATTGTCCCGCTTCTCAGTGATTGGTTCCAATCCATTTTCGAGTGGCTATTGATATGCTGTACGAATGGATGAACCGGTCGATCTGCGCATCTGGCGCCAGTTCCTGGCGGTCGCCGAGGAACTGCACTTCGGGCGCGCCGCCCAACGCCTGCACATGACGCAGCCGCCGGTGACGCAGGCGGTCGCTCGGCTCGAGCAGTCGCTGGGCGTGCGCCTGTTCGACCGCAGCCGTCGCCGCGTGGCGCTGACGCCCGCCGGCGAGGCGCTGGTGCCGCAGGTGCGGGTCCTGCTTGCGCAGGCGCAGGGGCTGCCCGCGCTGGCGCGCGCGGCCGCGGCCGGCGAGGTGGGTCGGGTGCGGCTGGCCTTCGTGTCCACCGCCGGCTTCGAGCAGGTGCCGGCCTGGGTGCGCAACTTCCGCAGCCACAGCCCGGACGTCGCGCTGGAACTGACGGAAGCCACCGGCGACGCCCAGTTGCTGGCTTTTGCGCAGGACGAGATCGATGCCGGCCTGGTGCTGCACGCGCCCGGCGCCGCGCCGCCCGGGTTGGCCAGCCTGTCGGTGGCCATCGAGCCGCTCGTGCTGGCGCTGCCGGCCGGACACCCGCTGGCCAGGGCCGACGCGCTGGCGCCGGAGCGCCTGCTGGACGAGCCGCTGGTGCTGTTTCCGCGCCGCATCCTGCCGTCGCTGCACGACGCCGTGCGCGACCTGTACCTGGCCGCCGGCCACGCCCCGCGCGTCGCGCAGGAGGCGATCCAGATGCAGACCATCGTCAACTTGGTGGCAGGCGGCATCGGCATCGCCTGGGTGCCGGCCAGCGTGATGCAGTTTCGCCGCCCGGGCGTCGTCTATCGGGAGGTGGCGCCGCTGCGCATCGGCCGCAGGCGACTGGCGCTGCCGCTGTGCGAAACCAGCCTGGTCTGGCCGGCCCGGGACGGCGACAAGCCGGCGCTGAAGCGCTTCATCGACTTCGTGCGCGGGCAGGAGCGGGCGCAGGGGTGATGGACTCGGGCCCGCGCCGCGCACTGGGCACAATAGCCGGATGCTCATGTATCCGCACATCGACCCGGTGGCCTTGCAACTGGGGCCCCTCGCCATCCACTGGTATGGCCTGACCTATCTCGCGGCTTTCGGCCTGTTCTTCTTCCTCGGGACGCGGCGGCTTGGCCACGAACCCTTTCGCTCGGTCACGCAGCCGCTGCCGTGGACGCGCAAGGACGTGGAGGACATCCTGTTCCTCGGCGTGATGGGCGTGGTGGTGGGTGGGCGCCTGGGCTACTGCCTGTTCTACAAGCCCGAGTACTACCTCGTGCATCCGCTGGAGATCTTCTACGTCTGGAAGGGCGGCATGAGCTTCCACGGCGGATTGCTGGGCGTGATCGCGGCGATGGGCTGGTATGCGCATTCGCGCGGGCGGCCGTTCTGGCAGGTGATGGATTTCGTCGCGCCCTGCGTGCCGACCGGGCTGGCGGCGGGCCGGGTGGGCAACTTCATCAACGGCGAGCTGTGGGGCCGCTTCTCCAGCCCCGACCTGCCCTGGGGAATGGTGTTCCCGCAAAGCGGCTCGATGTTGCCGCGCCATCCGTCGCAGGTCTACCAGTTCCTGCTCGAGGGCCTGCTGCTGTTCGTCGTCCTCTGGCTGTATGCGCGCAAGCCGCGCCTGCCCCGGCGCGTGTCGGCGGTGTTCCTGATGGGCTACGGCGCGATGCGCTTCATCGCCGAGTTCTTCCGCGAGCCGGACGATTTCCTCGGCCTGCTGGCGATGAACATGAGCATGGGCCAGTGGCTGTGCGTGCCGATGCTGGCCCTTGGCGCGTGGCTCTACTGGAGCGCCCCGCGCTCGGCGGCGGCGCGCTGAGCGCGCGCCCTCACAGGCTCAGCCGCAGCGACGATTCGAAGTGCCGCTCGCGCCCGCTCAGCGGGTCGCGAAAGCGCATCGCGCGCGCCAGCAATTGCAGCGGGCGCGTGAAGTCGTCCGGGCCTTCGGGCAGCAGTGTCGGATAGTAGTCGTCGTTGACGATGGGCATGCCCAGCGCGGCGCAATGCACCCGCAGCTGGTGCTTGCGCCCGCTCACCGGCGACAGGCGCAGGTGGGCGCGGTCGCCGGCGGCGGCCAGCAGCTGCAGGTGCGTTTCCGAATTGGCTTCGCCCGGCGCCTCCTGCGTGCGCAGGAAGCAGTCGTCGTCGCACAGCCGGCTGCGGTGGATCGCCGGCACCGCCGTGCCAGGTTTCCAGTGAACGATGGCTTCGTATTCCTTGTGCACCGCGCGGTCGCGGAACAGCGCCTGGTAGGGCTCCCGCATGGCGCTGTCGAGTGAGAACAGCACCAGCCCGGCCGTGCCGCGGTCGATGCGGTGCAGCGGCGACAGGGCCTCGATGCCCAGTTGCCGCTTGAGCCGCACCAGCAGGCTTTGCTGCAGGAAGCGCCCGGTCGGCACCACCGGAAGGAAGTGCGGCTTGTCCGCCACCAGGATGTGATCGTCGCGGTAGAGCACCTGCTCGGCAAAAGGGATCGGCGTTTCCTGGTCCAGCGTGCGCCAGTACCACAGGCGCAGGTGCGGGCGGTAGGGCGCCTGGGGGGCGAGCGGGCGACCGCCGTCGTCCACCACCTCGCCGGCGCGCATGCGCTGCGCCCAGTCCGCCCGGGTCACCAGCGGGAAGCGCTCGGCGAAGAAGTCGAGCACGGTCGGCCAGAGGCCGGGTGGCAAGGCGACCCAGCTGGCACCGACGCCCTCGCGCATCGGCAGTGGCGACACCGCGCGGATACGGCGCCGTGGCCTGGGGGGAAGGGGCTTGCCTTCGGCGTCGGTCCTTTTCATAATTACGCGTAATTATCGAGCTTCCGGCCGGAAAGGCCGAGCCAGCACGGGCACCATTTTCTCCATGCGCGTCGTTCACAACTCCCTGCACGATGAAGTCGCGGCCCGTCTGCGCGAGGACATCTTCGCCGGCCGACTGCCGCCGGGCAGCTTCGTCGACGAGGTCGACCTGTGCGCCAGGCTGGAGATCTCGCGCACGCCGCTGCGCGAGGCGCTGAAGGTGCTGACGGCCGAAGGCCTGCTGCGGCACGAGCCGCGCCGCGGCTGCTTCGTCGCCGAGGTCACGCAGCGCGACCTGGACGAGATCTTCCCGGTCATTGCGCTGCTCGAAGGGCGTTGTGCCTACGAGGCCGCGCGCCATGCCAATGACGCCGACATCGCTGCCCTGGCCGTGCTGCACGAGAAGCTCGAGCGCCATGCCCGGGCGCACCGCATCAACGATTACTACGCCACCAACTTCGCCATTCACGAAGCCATCATCCTGCTGGCCGACAATCGCTGGCTGGCGCAGGTGATCGGCGACCTGCGCAAGATCCTCAAGCTGGCGCGGCTGCAGCAGCTGCATGCGCCGGGCCGGCTGGACCAGAGCCTGTCCGAGCACCTGGCCGTGTTTGCCGCCATGAAGGCGCGCGACCCCGAAGGCGCGGAGGCGGCCATGCGCACCCATCTCAACCGTCAACGCGAGGCGCTGCGCGAAGTGGCTCGCCTTTCCACCGCCCGGACCTGAGCACCATGAACACCTCCCTCCTGACCATGACCGGCAACAGCATGCGCGAGCTGGCGGAGAGCGTGCGCGGCACCGCCCGCGAGCCGCGCAGCCTGAACGAGCGGCTGGAGGCCGCCTTGCGCCGCCCGGACGAAGCGCTGTCGCCGCGTGCGCTGCGCAAGGCGCTGGCCGAACTGCAGGCGGTGGTGGACGCACGTCTGAGCGAGGTCGAGGCCGGCCGCCGCGCCGCCGAAGTGGCGCAGTGGTACGCCACGCTCGACGCGGCCGAGCGGCGCGACGTGTGGCTGCTGATGAGTGGCGAGCGCTTCGCACCCGACGCCGGCAAGATCCAGGCGGCCCGCACCCAGTACGACGCGGCGGCCGGGCGCGGCGACGAGTCCGGCCAGGCCGAGGTACGCCTGCGCCGCGCGCTGGTGTCTCCGCGCGCCCGCCTGCTGCAGCGCTTCGCCGTGGCCGAGGCGGGCATGCGCTTCCTGATCGATCTGCGCGCCGAACTGCTGCCGCACCTGCGCGAGGACGCGCGCCTGGTCGCGCTGGAGTCCGAGCTCGAGCACCTGTTCACCACCTGGTTCGACGTCGCCTTTCTCGACCTGCGGCGCATCAGCTGGGATTCGCCGGCCTCGCTCATCGAAAAGCTCATCCGCTACGAGGCGGTGCACGACATCCGCAGCTGGTCCGACGTGAAGAACCGGCTCGACAGCGACCGCCGCTGCTACGGCTTCTTTCACCCGCGCCTGCCCAACGAGCCGCTGATCTTCGTCGAGGTGGCACTGCTCGACCATGTCAGCGACGGCATCACGCCGCTGCTGGACGAGGCGGCGGCGGCCGGCGACCTGACGCGCGCCACCACGGCGATCTTCTATTCCATCAGCAACACCCAGGTCGGGCTGCGCGGCGTGAGCTTCGGGGATTCGCTCATCAAGCGGGTCGTCGAAACGCTGTCGGGCGAGTTTCCCAAGCTGAAGGTGTTCGCCACGCTGTCGCCGATCCCGGGCTTTCGCGCCTGGCTGGGCAAGCAGGCCGGCGCACTGCTGGAGGCCAGCGACGACAAGCGGCGTGCCGAACTGGCGCGCGCGCTGGGCCAGGGCACGGTGGACGCTGCCGCCTTGCTCGCGGCGGCCGAGCAGCCGCTCGCGCTCGAGGCCCGATCGCCGGTGCGCCAGTGGCTGCTGCGCGCCTGCGCGCGCTATCTCGGCGCCGAACTCAGGGACGGCCAGCCGCTCGATCCCGTGGCGCGCTTCCATCTGGGCAACGGCGCGCGGGTGGAACGCCTCAACTGGGGCGGCGATCCGTCAACCAAGGGACTCAAGCAGTCGTACGGCATGATGGTCAACTACGTCTATGACCTCAAGCGCCTGGACAAGCATCGCAGCTTGCTGGCGCAGGGCCGGATCCCCGTGTCACGTGAAATCGATGGCCTGCGCGGCTGAACTTCCAGGATGAGTCAATCCCAGATCGAACTGGTGCGCGACGGCGCACTCGCCACTGTCACGCTGGCCAATGCGCCACGCATGAATGCGATGACGCGCGGCATGTGGCTGGCGCTGCGAACCACCTTCGAGTCGCTCAATGCCGACGACTCACTGCGCTGCGTGATCGTGCGCGGCGCGCAAGGCAACTTCTGCGCCGGCGGCGACATCTCCGAGTACCCGGGCTTCCGCTACGACGAGGCGCAGCTGGCGCATTTCCACGAGGAGCAGGTCTGGGGCGCGCTGCACGCCATCGGGCAGTGCCCGGTGCCGGTGGTGGCCGCCGTCGAAGGCGCCTGCATGGGTGCCGGCCTGGAGATCGCCAGTGGCTGCGACATCCGCCTGGCCGGTGCCGCCTGCCGCTTCGGCGCGCCGATCGCGAAGCTCGGCTTTCCCATGGCGCCGCGCGAGGCCGCGCTGGTGCATGCCGCCCTGGGCGACGCGCTGGTGCGCGACATGCTGTTCGCCGCCGGCGTGCACACGGCCGAACGCCTGCTGCAGGCCGGCTTCCTGCTGCGCGTGCTTCCCGATGACGAAGTGGCCGGCGCCGCCCTCGAGTGCGCCGGGCGCATCGCCCGGCTGGCGCCGCTGGCGGCACGGGCCAACAAGCGCAACCTGACATTGCTGGCCGCCACCCGGCTTGCCCCCGAGCTGCTCGAAGGCGCCTATCGCTATGCCGACAGCCCGGAGCATCGCGAAGGCATCGGCGCCTTCCTGGACAAGCGGCCGCCCTTTTTCTGATCTTGCGCGCGCCCGCACCGGGCACCGCCATCTCCTTCACTTGCGTTGCACGCGTCATGACCAACAAGCATCGAGACAACGACACCAACCTGTTCACGGCCCTGCGCGCCGCCTTTCCCGCCGATCTGGACACCATCGCCGTCGAGACGGACGACGGCCTGAACTACTCCTGGCGCGACCTGGAGCGGGCCAGCGCCATGATGGCCAACCTGCTCGCATCGCTGAAGCTGCCGCCCGGTGCGCGCATCGCGGTGCAGGTCGAGAAGTCGGTCGAGGCCATGCTGCTGTACCTGGCCACGCTGCGGGCGGGCTACGTGTTCCTGCCGCTCAACACGGCCTACCAGAGCGCCGAGATCGAATACTTCATCGGCAACGCCGAGCCTGCCGTGGTGGTATGCAGTTCACGCCACGAGTCCTGGGTGCGCCCCATCGCCGAGGCCTCCGGCACGCGGCATGTGTACACCCTGGACGACGACCGCACCGGCTCCCTGCTGAGCGCGGCTGCGGCCTGCAGCGCGCGCCACACGCCGGCGCGCCGCAAGGCCGGCGACCTGGCTGCCATCCTCTACACCAGCGGCACCACCGGCCGCAGCAAGGGCGCCATGCTCACGCACGGCAACCTGTTGTCGAACGCCCAGGTGCTCAAGGACTACTGGGGCTGGACCGAAGGCGACGTGCTGATCCACGCGCTGCCGATCTTCCACGTGCACGGCCTGTTCGTCGCCATTCATGGCGCGCTGCTCAACGGCAGCAAGATGATCTGGATGTCCCGCTTCGACCCCAAGCGCGTGATCGCCCGCATGCCCGAGGCGTCCGTCTTCATGGGCGTGCCGACGCTGTACGTGCGCATGCTGGCCGAGCCCGCGCTCGACCGCCGCAGCGCCGGTGACATGCGGCTGTTCATCTCCGGCTCGGCGCCCTTGCTGATCGAGACCTTCAACGAGTGGCGCGAGCGCACCGGCCACACCATCCTGGAGCGCTACGGCATGAGCGAGACGGTGATGCTCACCTCCAACCCGTACGACGGCGCGCAGGGCGAGCGCCGCGGCGGCACCGTGGGCTTTCCGCTGCCGGGCGTGTCGCTGCAGGTGCGCGATGACCAGGGGGTGGAGTTGCCAGGCGGCGAGATCGGCAACATCGTGGTGCGCGGCCCGAACGTCTTTGCCGGCTACTGGCGCATGCCCGAGAAGACGCGCGAGGAATTCACCGCCGACGGTCATTTCCGTACCGGCGACGTCGGCAAGGTCGACGGCCTCGGCTACGTCACCATCGTCGGGCGCAGCAAGGACCTGATCATCAGCGGCGGCTACAACGTCTATCCGGCCGAGGTCGAGGCATTCATCAACGACCTGCCGGGCGTGGCCGAAAGCGCGCTGGTCGGCGTGCCCCATCCCGACTTCGGCGAAGTGGGCGTGGCCATCGTCACCGCGCGCGCCGGCGCGGTGCTGGATCCGGAGGCGATCGTGCACGAACTCAAGTCGCGCCTGGCCAACTTCAAGATCCCGAAGCGCTGCTTCGTGGTCGGCGAACTGCCGCGCAATACCATGGGCAAGGTCCAGAAAGCCCTGCTGCGCGAGCAACACAAGCAGCTGTTCGCCAGCTGATCCCGCGTTGGCGGGGCGTGTGCCGGCTCAGGTGACCAGCAGCACCGCGACGGGACTCTCTGCGACCACCTTGGTCGCCACCGAACCCATGAGCGCGCGGCCCAGCAGACCGTGGCCGTGCGTGCCCATGACGATCAGGCCGGCATGGTTGGCGTTGGCCGACGCGATGATTTCCTCGGGCGCATGGCCGTGGCGGGCGTCGATCCGGAAGTTCGTGATGCCCAGGTCGGTCAGCTTGTTCTTCACCGGCTCGAGCACCTTGTCCTGCTCTTCGGCGTAGTAGCCGGCCACCACGTCCTTGCTGATGTGGCGCGTGACATAGCCGGGCACGCCGGTGCACACATGCACGACGATCAACTCGTGCCCGTCGACGAACATGGTGCGATTGGTCGCCACGTACGCCAGGGCCTTCGCGGTGAACTCGCTGCCGTCGACGGCAAGAACTATCTTCATGGGAGCGTCTCTTGAAGTGGTCGCGGCACGGCGCCGCCGGTGCCTGCCATCTTATTCAAGACACGTCTGCGCGGGCCGATTGACCTGCGCGGCCGGCGGGGCTTCAGCCGCGCAGGCCCTTCCAGAGCATGTACGCGGCCAGCGCGTACAGGATGCTGGCGAACACCCGCTTGAGCCGCCTGACCGGCAGCGCATGCGCGGCCTTGGCGCCCCACGGCGCGGTGACCACGCTGCACAGCGCGATCACCACCAGCGCGGGCAGCCAGATGTAGCCGAAGGAGGCGGGCGGCAGGCCGCTGGCGGCGCGTCCGGCCACCACGTAGCCGATCACGTTGGACACCGCGATCGGAAAGCCCAGCGCCGCGCTGGTGGCTACCGCGTTGTGGATCGGCACGTTGCACCAGGCCATGAACGGCACGCTGATGAAGCCGCCGCCGGCACCCACCAGGCCCGACATGAAGCCGATGGTGCCGCCCGCGCCGATCTGTCCGGCGGTACCGGGCATCTGGCGTGCGGCGGCCGGCTTGCGGTCGAGGAACATCTGGGTGGCGGAAAAGGCGACGAACACCGCGAACAGGATGGCCAGCCAGGCGCCCTTGAGCAGCGCGAACACGCCCATGCTGGCGACGAGCGCGCCGCCGACGATGCCCGGCGCCAGGCGCCGCACGATGTCCCAGCGCACGGCGCCGCGCTTGTGGTGGGCGCGCACGCTGGAGATCGAGGTGAACATGATGGTGGCCATCGACGTGGCGATGGCCATCTTCACCGCCAGCCCCGGATCGACACCGCGCTGGGTCATGATGATGGTGATGAAGGGCACCATCACCATCCCGCCGCCGATGCCCAGCAGCCCCGCCAGGAAGCCCGCCCCGATGCCCAATGCGGCGAGTTCAAAGACGATGGTGGGACTGAGCAGCATGGCACTTACGGTTTCGATGGACAAAAGGCGAGCCACCGCCTCGCGCGATGCGAGGCCGATGACCGGGAGCGGTGAGTTGCGCGTCAGGCGCTGAAAAGCCCGGGCGCCGCGGATGCCCGCAGGGCATGCGATGTGAGGCGCCGGGTCTGGACGCAACAGCCGCGCATTTTACCGGGGCCGAAGCGAGTGCTCAGGGTTTGCGAGGATTGCCGACCTGTATGAGCGGGCACAACGCACCTGATGCAAGAAGAAGGTGTCTGCGAATGCCGCTGGACCGTCATCCTGAACGCAGGGTTCAGGTGGGCGAGGGCAGCAGGGCTTCGGGTTCATCTGACGCGAGATGATCACGCCCGCCAAGCAATTTACCAAGCCCGGGCTCCATAGAGCATTGGTTCAAGGAAATATAAAGCCCAACGCGCACCGCAGACAGTTGCGATTTTACCCTCGTGGCAGCGGGCCTGCGCGGGTGTTACACGCGCCGATGTGTCAGAGAAGATGCCCGTCGCCCGCCAGCACCTGGTCGAGCCGATGCACCAATTGCGTCAGGCGCGCATCGTCCGGGTGCACGGCACTGCTCGCCGGCGCGACCGGCGCGGTTTTTTCGGCCAGGGCGCGCTGCAGCTGCGACAGTTCGAACGCCATGTTCAGCGAGGCCAGCACCGCGATGCGGTCGCGTGCCTTGACCTTGCCCGCGTCGCGGATCTTGTTCATGGCCGCGTCCACGCGCTCCACCGCTTCGCGCAGTTGCGGCTCGCCGCCTTCCGGACAGCCGAGCGTGTAGCTCTGGCCCATGATCTGGACTTCGATGTGGTTCATGCCGGACCTTGCGATGAGGAGGCGTCGTCGACCGGCAGCTTCTCGAGCATGGCGTCGATGCGCGTGCGCGCCGTCGCCAGTCGGGACCGGAGCGTGTCGCGTTCGCGCGCGAGCGCCTCGACCTGCTCTTGCAAGAGTGCATTGGTACGCTGCAATTCTTCATGGCGAACCAGAAGTCGCTCGACGCGCTCGGCGATCTGGTCGATGGGGCTGGCGGCAGACATGGAAGCGCATTGTATGGGCGCGCGGGCGCGTCGGATTCGCGCATTAGAATCGCCCGTGTTGGTGCTCGCGCCGTGGTTCGCACGGCGCAGTTCAACGGGAAGCAGGAGCCTTCGCGTCGTCTTCACGGCCCGGCCAGCCTGCGCTGCCCCCGCAACGGTCAAACAGCAGGAAGTGCGCACCCACGTGTGCTGCATCGACCACTCTCGCCAATTCGCCACTGGGCGCCCTGAAACAGGCACCTGGGAAGGCGGCGGGAGCGCTGCCAGCCCGGATACCGGCCAACAAGGCGAGCCGCCGCGGCACGACGTGCCGGTGCGCTCATTGACGCCCACACATCCGGCGGGGAAGCCGGATCGGGGTTCTTGCTTTTCGGGTTCACGATGAATCAATTTCCCGTCCGTATCGGCGCCGCGCCGCGCCGACGCGTCCGCGCGTTTGCGCGCCCACTTTTCGTCACCACCAGCCTGGCGGCCGCGTGCAGCGCCGCCAGTGCGCAGGCCGATCCGGCCGTCAGCGTCGCGGCGCTGGGTGAAACGGTGGTTACCGCCACCCGCGTCGAGCAGCGCCTGGCCGATGCCCTGGCCGACATCTCGGTGATCGACCGCGCCACCATCGAGCGCAGCGGCGCCGAGAGCGTGGCCGACGTGCTGGCGAAGGTGCAGGGCATCCAGATCTCCCGCAACGGCGGGCCGGGCACGGCCACCAGCGTGTTCCTGCGCGGCGCGGAAACGCGCTTCACCGCGGTCTTCATCGACGGCATCCGGGTCGATTCGCAGGCGACCGGCGGCGCGCCGTGGGAGGTGATTCCGCTGGCGCAGATCGACCGCATCGAGGTGGTGCGCGGTCCGGCCGCCGCCATCTACGGCTCGGACGCCATCGGCGGCGTGATCCAGCTGTTCACGCGCAAGGGCGAGGCCGGCGTGGCACCTTATGTCGGCGTGGGCGGCGGCACGGACGGCCTCTTCAAGGCCGAGGCCGGCGTCAGCGGCGCCAGCGGTGCCTTCGACTACGCGCTGGGCGTGGCCACCGAGCGCAGCCGCGGCTTCAACGCCCGCATCACCCCCGGCTACAACCCGGACGACGACGGCTACGAAACCACCTCCGGCAGCCTGCGCCTGGGCCTGCAGATCAATCCGCGCCAGCGCATCGAGGGCACCTTGCTGGGCAACGTGATGGATTCGGACTACGACGACTACGGCTACACGCCGGCCAACCCGGTGGACGACCGCAACCACCACACGCTACGCGCGGCCGGCATCAACTGGAGCTCGCAGTGGACCGACCACTACAGCACCAAGCTGGCCATCACCGACAGCGCCAGCCTGTACCGCAGCACGCCCAACTTCTACCAGACCGAGACGACGCAGCGCGGCTACCTGTTCCAGAACGAATTGAAGTTCGGCGCCCACCGCTTCACCGCCGACCTGGAGCGCCGCGAGGATGACCTGGAGAACGCGCCCGGCGTCGGCCTCTACGCCAGCCCGGCCCTGAGCGGCCAGCGCTCGCAGGACGGCGTCGCGCTGGGCTACGGCTTCCAGCAGGGCCCGCACACGCTGCAGCTGAACGTGCGCCACGACGACGACAGCGAGTTCGGCGGCAACACCACCGGCAGCGCGGCCTATGGCTTCGCCTTCACGCCGCAATGGCGCGCCACCGTGTCGGCCGGCAGCGCCTTCCGCGCGCCCACGCTGTACCAGCGCTTCAGCGAATACGGCGTCGCCAGCCTGCAGCCCGAGGAGAGCGAGAACTACGAGGTCGGCCTGCGCTGGGCGCAGGACGCGAGCAGCGTGGGCGTGACCGTCTATCGCAACCGCGTGAAGAACCTGATCGACTTCGACTACAACTCGACCGCCTGCGTGTCCAACTTCGGCTGCTACGGCAACGTCGGCCGTGCGCAGTACGAAGGCGTGACCCTGGCCGCGACGCACCGCATCGGCGACGTGTCGCTGCGCGGCTCGATCGACTGGCAGAACCCGCGCAACCTCGACACCGACACCCTGCTGGTGCGGCGCGCGCGCCAGTACGGCTCGCTGGGCGTCGACTGGCGCCTGGGCGAGTGGCTGCTGGGCGGCGAGGTGCTGGCCTCCGGCTCGCGCTACGCGGACGAGGCGAACACGCAGGAGCTGGGCGGCTACACGCTGCTCAACCTGAGCGTGAGCCGGCCGCTGACGCGGGACGTGACCCTGCTGGTCCGGCTGGACAATGCCACCGACAAGGACTACCAGTTCGTGCCCGGCTATGCCACGGCCGGACGCACCTTCTACGCAGGCATCCGGTGGAGCCCGAAGTACTGAGCGCAGCAGCCCCCGCATCGCCCGCTTGGCGCGAGCTGATCCTGGGCGGCCAGAAGAGCGGCAAGTCGCGTCGCGGCGAGGCGCTCGCGACCCGGTGGCTGGCCGGCTCGGCCACGCGCCGTGCGGTGCTGCTGGCCACCGGCCTGGCCGGCGACGACGAGATGCGTGCGCGCATCGCGCGGCATCGGGTCGAGCGCGCCGAGCGGGTGCCGCGGATGATCACGGTCGAGGAGCCGCTGTGGCTGGCCGAGGCGCTGCGCCGCCACGGCGCCCCCGACACGCTGGTGCTGATCGACTGCCTCACGCTGTGGCTCACGCAGTGGCTGATGCCCGCCAGTGGCGCGGGCGCACCCGGCACCACGGTCGACGCGCAGATCGAGGCGCTGCTGCAGGCCTTGCGCAACGCGCGCGGCCCGGTGGTGCTGGTCGGCAACGAGATCGGCCTGGGCGTCATCCCGCTCGGGCCGCAGGTGCGCCGCTTCGTCGATGCGCTGGGGCTGCTGAACCAGCGCGTCGCGGCCGAATGCGAGCACGTCACGCTGATGGCGGCCGGCCTTGCGCTGCCGCTGAAGGGCGGCCAGCCGTGAAGCGCATCGCATGGGCATTGGCGATGGTGCTGTGCTGGTGCAGCGCCGCTGCCGCATCGGCCGCCACGACGCTGGTCGACGACCGCGGCGTGACGGTGACGCTGCCGGCGCCGCCGCAGCGCATCGTCTCGCTGCTGCCGTCGCTGACCGAGACGGTGTGCGCGCTCGATGCCTGCGGCCGGCTGGTCGGTGTCGACAATTATTCGAACTGGCCCGCCGCGGTGCATGCGCTGCCGCGCGTCGGTGGGCTGGAGGACGCGAACGTCGAGCGCATCGTCGCGCTCAGGCCCGACGTGGTGCTGCTGGCCGTGTCCGCGCGCGTGTCCGGCCGGCTGGAAAGCCTGGGGCTGCGGGTGGTGGCGCTGGAGCCGAAGTCGATGAAGGACGTGCAGCGCGTGCTGGGCAAGATGGGCCAGGTGCTGGGTCGCGAGGACGCGGCGCGCTCGCTCTGGCAGCGGCTGGACGCCGGCGTGAACGAGGCGGCGGCGCAACTGCCGGCGCATGCGCGCGGCAAGCGCGTGTACTTCGAGGTCAACAGCGGGCCGTACGCGGCGGGCGAATCCTCCTTCATCGGCGAGGTGCTGGGCCGCCTGGGCGCGGCCAACATCGTGCCGGCGTCGCTCGGGCCGTTTCCCAAGCTCAACCCCGAGTTCGTGGTGCGCGCCGATCCGCAGCTGATCATGGTGGGCGACCGCAACGCCGCCGCGCTGGACACGCGCCCCGGCTGGGCCGGCATCGACGCGGTGCGCGCCGGCCGCATCTGCCGCTTCAGCGCGGCCGAAGGCGACGTGCTGGTGCGCCCCGGCCCGCGCATGGACGAGGCGGCGCGGATCATGGCCCGTTGCCTGGGCCAGGGCTTCCCGTGACGCGCGCCCAACTTGCGCTTGCCATTGCGCTGGTCAGCGCCGTGCTGGCGGTGCTGGGCGTGTGCATCGGCAGCACCGGCTTCGAAAGCCTGGGCCACATGGGCGACGACGCGGTGGCCCTGCAGATCGTGCGCGACATCCGGCTGCCGCGCACCCTCGGCGCCTGGCTGGCGGGCGCGTTGCTGGGCCTGGGCGGCGCGCTGGCGCAGGGGCTGTTCCGCAATCCGCTGGCCGATCCGTACCTGCTGGGCAGCGCCTCGGGCGCCAACCTCGGCGTGTCGGTGCTGCTGGTGGCCTGGGGCGTGTCGCCGGGTGCCGGCCAGTGGCTGGCGCTGCTGGGCATGACCGGCGCCGCCTTCGTCGGCGCCGTACTGGCGGTGCTGGTCACGCTGGCGCTGGCGCGCGGCGTGCAGCAGACGCTGCGGCTGCTGCTGGCGGGCGTGGTGGTCAGCATGGTGCTGGGTGCCAGCGCGGCGATGGTCGTGCTGTGGGTGCCGGACATCATGCGTGCCATGCAGGCCTTCATGCTCGGCACGACGGGCTTTCTCGGCTGGCCGGGCGTCCTGCTGCTCGGCGGCGCGCTGCTGTTGTGCCTGGTGCCGGCGGTGGGCCTGTCGCGCGCGCTGGATGCATTGACGCTGGGCGAGGCGAGCGCGCTGAGCCTGGGCATCGCGCTGCCGCGGGTGCGCATCGCACTGGTCGCCGCCCTGGCGCTGGCCACCGGCACGGCGGTGGCGCAGGTCGGGCTGGTGGCCTTCGTCGGGCTGGTGGCACCGCACCTG
>Ga0160454_100457_pt1 | contig 16693 bp, 10 predicted proteins | sample HID1971M_E6MG_FD_108218 | JGI IMG/M metagenome (GOLD analysis project Ga0160454, IMG submission 108218) | Enriched millipede-associated microbial communities from UW Madison campus, WI, USA - HID1971M_E6 MG | ecosystem: Host-associated > Arthropoda: Insects > Digestive system > Unclassified ... | reverse complement strand
GATGATCTTGTACACGACGTGGTTGATCTCGGTGATCATCGCGTACAGCGTGGTGGTCTTGCCGCTGCCGGTGGGGCCGGTGACCAGCACCATCCCGTAGGGTTCGGCGGCCAGGCGGCGCAGTTGGCGCAGGGTTTCCTCTTCAAAGCCCAGGGCCTGCAACTGCACGCCGCAGACCTTGTCGGCCAGGTCCTGCTTGTCGAGCACCCGCAGCACCGCGTCCTCGCCGAAAATGCTCGGCATGATCGACACCCGGAAGTCGATCTGGCGGCCGCTGATGCCGATCTTGAAACGCCCGTCCTGGGGCACGCGTTTTTCGCCGATGTCCAGTTCGGCCATGACCTTGACCCTGGAAATCACCTGCTCGGCGAACTCGTTGCCCTGGATCTTGCTGATGTTGTTGAGCACGCCATCGATGCGGTACTTGATCACCAGGCCGCTGCCGGTGGTGCCCAGGTGGATATCGCTGGCGTGCATCTTCAGCGCGTCGTAGAGGGTCGAGTTGACCAGCTTGACCACCACGCTGGAGTCTTCGCTGATGCTGGTCAGGGACAGGCTTTGCAGGGTGTCGATCTCGGTATTGCCGTCGGCCTGGGCGTTGAGCGACTCCACCGCGTGGAAGCTCTCTTCGTGGCGCGCCAGGTAGGCTTTCAGGTCGTCGGCATGCACCAGGTACAGCGGCGCGCCGTGCAGGCAGTCGTCGATCCAGGCAAGGCGTGCAGTGTCGAAGGGGTCGGCAAACACGCCAATGACCGCGTCGGCGTGACGCAGCAGGATGAATTCGCGCTTGAGGCATTGGGCCAGGGTGACCCGGTCGAATACCGGGGTCGATTGAAACAGGCTGTCGGTGTCGAGCACCGGGTAGTGAAGGGTTGCGCCCAGGCACTGGATAAAGGGCATGGGGGCCAGTTCGCAGAGCACCCCGAGGGCTTCGAGCATCCGCTCGCCGGTACTGCCGGCCCGGGAACGGGCCTGGGCCAGTTGCTCACTGGAAAAACGAGTCGGTACAGAGTCCAGCGGTGGCACATCGACGACAAGGGATAGACGGTCCATGGCTTGCTCTCCAACACCCGGGGCTTAGAGCCCTGTCGGCGCGGCGAGCAATTGCGGCATGTGCCGGAACCTCTTGTCGCGCCATTACTCCCCGGTGAGCAATTGTTCGTCGTCTGGCGCTGTGGAGGCCGAGGTACTTCGTCGGCGATCTGCTAGCACCCAACTACCGTCGTACAACTGCAGCGGGAAACTCTCGGTCCTGCTCTGGCGTCGTTCGACAAAGCCTTCGGAACTGCTCACCGCCGCGTTGGGTTCGCGCTGTCGCCCCAGAAGATCAAGCACTGCACGCGCCAGTTCCGCCATCGGAAAGGGTTTGAACAGGATATGGCTGACTTCCAGTTGCCGGGCCCTTTCGCAAACCTCTGCGGTGGGGTGCCCCGTGATCAGCACAAAATGACACTTCCTGTTCTGGCGGACGGCATCGAGCACCTCAAAGCCTTCCATATCGGGCAAGCGGTAATCGAACACCATCACATCGGGTGCGAAGTCGCCGGCTTCAGCGATTCCTTGCGCACCGTCGTGAGCAATCCGGACTTCCAACCCTTGCGCCTGCAGGTAACCCTGGAGGTTTTCTGCAAGAAGTTGTTCGTCTTCAACAACCAGTACTTTGTTTAACAAGGTGGACTCCTTGAACCCCAGGTCCGAGTACCGAACCTGGCGGAGTGCGCGCCTTGATAGGTCTAACGCACACTTCATGCCAGGCTGAGTGCCGGTAATTTTATGTATTCATGTCCTTGAATTTAAAAGCAATGCCGTTTCGTCCACATGCCCCACCCCCCAAAAGCGGGGGAAAGCGAACGGACGTGCAGCGAAGCTTTCCCCCACTGTTGGGGAAAGCTCATTGATCGTCAATTCTTTCGATGCTGTTGCTTGCGCGCAGCTGCGCCAGCGCCTGCAGACGCGCCTGGACCTGTTTCTGTCGGGCAAGGTAGGCCCGAACCATTTCAAGTCCCTGCTCTTGTGTGACATCGGCGGCCTCCATTCGGTTCTCCAACAGGATCAAATGCCAGCCCACCGCCGTGCGCACCGGCTCGCTGACGGACCCGGGTTTGAGGGCAAAGGCTGCGGCTTCGAACTCCGGCATCATGCGCCCCCGGGCAAAGTAACCCAGGTCGCCGCCGGCGCTGGCCGAAGCGTCTTCGGAACCGCTGCGGGCGACGCTGGCAAAATCGGCGCCTTCACGGATGCTCGTGTGCAGTGCCTGCAAGCGTAGTCTCGCGGCTTCGACTGTGGAAGCGTCCGCCCCCTGAGGCACTTTTATCAGGATATGCCTGACCTGGATTTCCTCGGGACGGTTCATCTCGGCGCGGTGCTCCTGATAGAACGCCCGCACCTCTTTTTCGTCCGGCTCGCCGACCCTCGTGAGCTCAGTAAACATCTGCTGCGCCGCCAGGTCGCGGCGGGTGTACTCGATGTAAGAAGCCTCATCGAAACCGGCGTCTTCCAGGCGCCGGGCGAACACCTGTGGGCCACCCATGGCCTGGCGGGTCTGGTCCACCTGGGCTTGCACCGTGGCATCGCTGATCACCACCCCGCGCTTGAGCGCTTCCTGCCACAGCAGTTCCTTGTCGATCAGCGCATCCAGCGCCGCCGTGCGCAGCTGTTTGTAGGCGCTGGGGCTGCGGATGCTGGCGACCGCCCGGCCCTGATCCTCCAGGTATTCGGCGAAATAGCGCTCCAGGCGCAGTTGGGAAATTTCCTCGCCATTGACCCGTGCCACGGCCGGGCCATTGCTGCAAAACGCGGCGGGCACCCACAGGGTCAACAGCACCATTACAGTCGTGAGTTTCATCTTCGGCCTCCGGATCAGGGCGTGGCGGCAATGGGTTTGTAGGGGGCGACCAGATAGAAGCGCTGGTCGGGCAGGTCCACGGTGACCACATGGGCGCCGCTCAGGCCCAGGCGTCGGCCCGGCCCGAAACTGATCAGCGGGGTCAGGCCGGTATCGAAGTCGTGCAGGCCTTCCAGGGCACTGATGAGTTTTTCCCGGCTGGCATCGCGCCCCGCCTGTTTCATGCCCTCGCTGAGCAGCAGCATCGAACTGTAGGCCCCGACCTGCAGCACCGCGTGTTCGCCGCCGAGCTTCTGGCGTTCGCGCAATTGGGTCAGGGCGGTGCGCCCGGTGCGCGTCCAGTCGCTGGGCACGAACGGATACGCCAGGAACACCCGCCGGGAAAACCCGCTGGGCACCTGCATCAGATCCCCCGCCACCTGGTTCGAGGCGGCGAACAGATAAGGCACCTGGCCCGCGGTCTGCAAGCGCGCGGCCAAACGACTGAAGCCGCCACTGCTGCCCATGTAGAACACCGAGCGCGAGCCCAGTGGCAACTCGTCCTGCGCCGTCTCGTAGGGTTGCAGGCGCACTTTCTGCCAGGCGTTGTCCTGCAGGTATTGGGCAAGTTTCTCCGCCGCCAGGCGCTGGCCCGGCTCGTTCGGGTAGGCGATCAGCGTCGGGCCCTGCAGCACGCGCAGGCTGGTGGCGGCGTAGTTGGCCAGGGCAATCATCTGTTCGCGCAGCCCCGGCAGCGGCTCGAAAATCTGCCGACTGGCCTGGGCCGTGCCCTGCAACGACAGCGGCCCGATCAGGGGCACGCCGGCCTGCTCCAGGCGCGGGGCCAGTTCGTTATCCAGCGCCGGCACCAGCGGTGCGACCAGGGCGAACACCTGTTCCTGTTCGATCAACTGGTCGAGCGCATGCTCGGCGCTGACACGGTCGGGACCGGGATCGAGGATGGTCAGGCGCAACTGCCGGCCATGGATCCCGCCCGCTTCGTTGATCCGCGCCACGCTGCCCCGCAGCACCGCCGCCACCGTGGTGCCCTCCTCGCCCAACACGCCAGTGCTCGGCAGCAAGGTGCCCAGGTGCAGGCTGTCGGGGCTCAGGCCCGGATCGCGCTCATCAGCCAGGCGCTTGAGGTAGGCCGTCAGGTTGCGTTGATCGCTCATCGACAGGACGAACCGCGGCATCGCCGAATCCAGCCGGTTGTTGCCCGGGTCACGCCCCTCCTGGATCGCACGGGCCACAGTGCCCTCGGTGTAGGCTGGGTAGGCACGTCCGTTGATCTGCTGCTGGCCGTAGGTACTGGTCAGCCGCGACCAGCTCAGGTCCGGCGGGCGCACCCCGCCTTCCGGGCGCCCCAGGCCATCGCTGCCGTGGCAGTTGGCGCAGGGCACGCTGGTGGCCGGCAGCAGCATGCCCGCCGAGCCGATCCGGGCCATGATCGGCTCGCCGTTGGCGGAGACACCTTCGCGGTACAGCCGCTTGCCCGCACTTTCGCTGGGCGTCAGCGTTAATGCCTGGGCGCTCAGGCTGATGCCGCCGAGGAGAAGCAGGCCGAGGATCAGGGCGTTTTTCATGGCCCTGGCTCAGCGACCGGCCACGGGCATTGCCAGCAACTGCAAGCGCTGGGCAATGGCGGCGGCCGGGGCATCGGGACGGATCTTGCTCCAGCGCTTGTTCGCCACGTCACCGACGATCAGTTGGGTGGAGTGCTGCTCGGGGGACGGTATGACCTGGCCGATACGGCCCAGGACCAGGTCCATCTGCGCTTTGTCGCCGGTAAGAAAAAGCCAGTGGGGCTCATCGACGCCCTGCTTCAAGGTGTAAGCCTTGAGTACCGCCGGGGTGTCCCGCAGCGGATCACTGGTAAGGGAGATAAAGGTGATGCCGTCCGCCTTGTCGCCCAGCACTTCGCGCACTTGCTTGAGCTTCTGGGTGATCAACGGGCAGGCATCGGTGCAACTGGTGAAAATCACATTGAGCAGCACCACGCGGTTTTCCAGCGCGTCGCTGTAGAAACGCAGGGTATTGCCGTTCTGGTCCTGCAACGGCGTATCGGTGAACCAGGTCTTGGCATCGCGGGTGCCAGCGGTCGGCTGGGCGGCGGCCGCCACCGTATCGGCGGCAGGCGCCGCGGGTGCATGCCCTTCGTGGGCCATGGCCAGGGCGCTGGCGAGGCAGGCGCAGAGGCTCAGGGCGAACCCGTGGAGAAGTCTCATGGCTGATGCTCCATGGCGATGGCCGTGTGTTTGGCATGGGTGTTGCGTTCACCGCTGAGCTTCTCCACCTGCCGGGTCAATATGTTCGGGTCGGTGAAGCCGTAGTAGCGGGTCCAGTGGCGACTGTTGCCGTCTCCCACCAGGATCAGCGGCGCATGGTTCTTGAAGTCGCCACTGAAGCTGCCCAAACCCTTGAGGGTTTCATTTACCGACTGCGTGGAACCGGTCAGCCAGCTCCAGCCCGGGCCGTTCTGGAAGGCGCGGGCGTAGTCGTTGAGGCGCTTGGCGTCGTCGCGCTGTGGGTCGATGCTGATCGACACCAGTTGCACCTCGGTGCCGACCCGCGCACCCAGCTGTTTCTGCACCTTGCCCATGATCGAGGACACCACCGGGCAGACCGTGGTGCAACTGGTGTAGATGAAGCTCATGACCACGATCTTGTTGGCCACCAGGTCTTTTTCCAGGCGCACGGTCTTGCCGCTCTGGTCCACCAGCGCGACGTCGGCAAACTTGACCTGGGCGGTCTCGGAACTGGTGCTCTTGGCCGCCTGGGTGTGGCCGGCATGTTCGTCTACCGAGTGGGCCAGGGCCTGGCCGATGGCTAATTCCAACGAGCAGGCCAACAGGCAGATCGTCAGCAGTCCATGATGTGCGAATCGGTTCATGTCGATGTCCTCTTCAATGAGCAATGCCTGGGGTTACCCGAACGCTGGCAAAAGTCTGGTCGTCGAAATTCGCACCCAGGGACGCCGCACGCACGTGCAGGTACCAGGCGCCTTTTTGGTCAAGGGTGACCGGGGCCTCATAAATGCCATTGCCGACGTCCCGTGCTGCGACGTGCTGGGGCCGTGAACTCGGCGCGAGGAAGTAGCGCACCTGCACGTCCTTGACCCCGCTGCGCTGGACCTTCTGCTTGCCCTGGACGATACGAAAACGCACGACATAAGGGCTGCCCAAGGCGGCCGTGGTCTTGTCGAGCATGAACTCCACTTTCGGCACGCCGGCGACGGGCGGGAGTTTGTCGTTGGTCTCCACCACGGCGCTGAAGCAATGGATGATGTTGGGCTGGTTGAGCAGGAACGCCACGTCGAAGCGCCCCGCCGCCGGCAGCTTGATCCGCGAGCTGTACAGCCCCGGTTCGACCTCGCGCAGGCTGCGGTCGATGACCAGAGCCGCCCGCGCCACCTGCCCGCGATTGGGGTAGCCGGACATTGGCGCGTTCATGCCTTCGGCATAGAAGTAGGTGGTGTTGTCCACCGGGTTGACCACAAACACCGCGTTGTCGTCCCGCGACACCGCCAGGCTCGACGCCAGGGGCAGGTCACCGGCCAGCCGTGGTGGCTGCGGCCCGGCTTCGAAACCCTGGCTGATCGGCTTGCGGCCTTCGCCGAGGGACGCCAGGTTGATCATCGTCACCTTGGCCGAGGCCAGGCCGCGCACGTAGGCATAGGCCTTGGTGAACACCACCTGGTAGGGTTCGGCGGACACGTCCAGTTCATGGATCAGCGCATCGTTGGCCGCATCGATCACCGCGGCCTGGTTCTCCAGGGTATTGAGCACGATGCCGAAACGCCCGTCGGCGCTGAAGCCCATGGGCCCAAGGCCCTGCTTGACCTTGATCACGCGCCGCACCGATTGGCTCGCGGCATCGACCACGGTCACCGTGCCGTCCTTGCCATCGGCCACATAGGCCGCGTCGGACAGTGGCGAGTACGCCACCGACAGCGGGTGCGAACCGGTCTTGAGCTGCTTGGCGATGGTCAGGCTGGCGATATCGATGAGGCTGACGGTGCCGTCGTCGCGGTTGGTGACAAAGGCAAAACGGCTGTCCTTGCTGAAGGCGATCTCGTGGTGGCCGCTGCCGGTGGCCAGGTGCTTGAGGGTCTTGAGCGTGGCGGTGTCGATCACCGTGACCCCGGATTGCTCGGCCGACGGAGCATTGTTGCCCACCCACAGCAGGCGCTCGTCCGGTTGCAAGGCCACGCGCACCGGGTTACTCCCGGCGGCCACCGAGTCGATCAGCTTGAATTGCTCACTGTCGATCACCGCGACTTCGCCCGCCGTCGGCATCGACACGAATACCCGCTTGTTGTCCCTGGGGGTGACCCAATCCATCGGCGGTTGCTTGATGTCGATGCGGGTCAGGGTGCTGGTGATACCGCCCACCGAGACTGACGGGTCGACCACCGAGACGCTGGCATCACGGTTCATCACCATCAGGAAATAGCTGTTGAGATCGAGCAGCGGCCGTGCGCCGATACTCGACTTGAGGAACACCCCGACCCGGGCCTTGCAGCTCTGTTCGCGGCCCTGGGCCTGGTCGGCAGCAACGGTTTCCGGGTCAATCCAGGCGCCGGGGGCGATGCCCGCCAGCGGTTGGCCGGACGCCTTGTCGGTGACCTTGAAACGCACGTCGGCAAACTCACCCTCGCGCAACACGCCGCCTTCGGCCAGCGGCCGTACTTCCAGGGCCACCGACACGCCGTCGCGTTCAAGGGTCTGGTCGCTCCAGGTGTCGGGTAGCGCAATGTCGCTGAGCAGGGTCGGTGGCGATGTGCGCCACACCCCGAACCAGATCAGCGCGACCCCGACGATCAGCGCCACGCTGGCGATTTTGATGGTCCTGTTCATGTCACTCTCCCCTTCAGATCTATCCCTGCCTCACCGCGCCCCCCTGTAGGAGCTGGCTTGCCAGCGAAGGCGTCAGCACATTCAACATTGATGTGTCTGACACTCCGTCTTCGCTGGCAAGCCAGCTCCTACAGGTGATGCGTTTGCCTGCCCTACGGCGCTGGCGCCGGTTCCGCTTCGTTGGTCACCCGCAACAGCCCCCACAACCCGGAGGTGTTGCCGTAGGCGGCGTAATCGCGGAACAGGTAGTCACCCGGTATCGCGTTGACCCCCCCGGCGCTCGGCAGCATGAAGCTGAAGTGGGCTGCCGGCAGGACGCTCTCGCGGGCGCCGATGTACATCGACATCGGGTTGTAGCCGAACTTCACCGAGCCCACGCCAGGGGTGCCCATCGGATAGCCGCCGGTATCGCTCTTCTCCGACAGGAACGGGTTGGTCGACCAGACGTGCCCGTCCAGCTGGAAGGTCGTGCCGCGACTGCCGCCGGTAGGCATCAGGATGTGCGTACGGAATGGTTGCCCAGGCCTCGCGTAAAGCACCGGCGTTTGCGGATCACCACCCACCAGCGCATTGCTGTAGGCCATGTGCGCGTTCACCATGTCGCCGTAGCCCGCGCCATCGGCATGGCCGAACGGTGCATCCGGGGCCAGGCCGAAGCGGTACCACATCGGCTCGGTCCTGTAGTTGATGGCCATGCTCGAGTTGTCCTGCGGATCGTTCGGCACGCCGAACCCTTCCGCGGCAATCCCTTCCACCGGCCGACCATTGGCCCAGCGAATGTTCAAGGCCTTCTGCCAGACCATCGCAAAGTCGCGGTAGCTGGTTTGCCCTGGTGCGGTGACCGTGGCATTCACTTTGCGCGTGTCGTCAACCCAGGTGGCGCCCACCGGCAGGATGCTCGCCGCAGCGGCCAGGCCTTTTTGCGACTGCTTGATCACGTCCGCCGGAGTGAAATTCAACCCGCCGAACTCGATCGCCGTGGCGTTGATGTTGTCGACATTACGTCCCAACTGAGTGATCGGTTTGCCTTCACGCTCCAGGTGCCCGGCGTAGTACTGGTAGGTACGGGTCGGGTAGGCTCCGCTGCTGCCGACACGCGGTGGCACGGTCTGGGTCGGGTTGGCGCCGACGTTGGTGCCGTCGGATTTGGTGATGTCGTACGCCAGCAATTGCGCGTGCAGACCCACGTGGCTCGACGGCCGCATCAGGTTGTTGCTGAAGGTGGTCGAACCGGTGCCACTGTTGCGATCACGCTTGGCCATGCCTTGCATCACCGCGGTCTGGGCCAGGTCCGGCATCACGCTCGGCAGACGGTTTTCCAGGGTGACATTGATGCAGTCACCGGCCGCTGCGCGCAGCACCAGGGGTTCGACTGGCACACTGGGTTTGAGCTTGCCGGTGGCAGGGTCGAGGTCGGCCTTGCGCACATACAGGATCGCGGTCGGGTCATGCAGCGGCCCGCTTTGCCCGCCGATGGTGATGGTTTCACCGTCTTCAGGGTCGAACACAGTGACCTGCGGAATGCTCACGGTCCGCGAGTTGAACACCAGGGTGCCGCCCGCCGGATTCAACGGCCCGCCGACATGCTGGCCGAGATTCGCCGGATCACCGATGGTCAGGCCCAGCGGGTTGCGGAGGATGTCGTTGGCCAATGCCGCCACCACTTCATAGTTGCGTTGTGGGGTCGGCCTAGTGCCGATACCGTTCGGGTTGGCGCCGTACCGTGGGCAGATGCCGTCGAACGCCACGGTGTTGCGCATGCCGGTAGGCTTGGCGTTGTTGGGCAGCGCGAACAGATCGCTGCGTTGCGCCGTGTAGTTGCGCATCACGCCCCAGATGCCGCTCCAGTAGCCTTCGATCGAAGCATCCATCGAGTACAGGTAGTCACCGGTGGTGGCCGCTGAGCTGGACAGCATCGACACCGGTGCAATGAAGCCCATCTGCTCGGAGATGCCGATCATCTGCGACGCGCGCCAGCCGGAGTTGGAGCTGTTGCCGAAACCGGAACCGCTTTGCAGCCACTTCACGCCGTGCAGGGTGACGTTGTGCTCTTCCTCGTGACCACCGGCATGCACCCGCAGCCGCACGTTGTCGCCGGTGTAGGTCCGCAGCATCGGGGTGAACGGATCGCCAGGCTCGGCGCCGCCCTTGTTGATGTGCGGCGGGAACAGCGTGGTGCCGCCGGTTGGGCCGGTGGCCGCGGTGATCAGGTTCGGCGCCAGGTTCATCGCCGGGATCGCACGGTCGGTGCGGCTTTGCATGGCGTACGCCAGGTCGCCGCCCAGGCCATCGGCCTGCATGCCGCGCTTGCCGTCCGGGCCGACCTTGTTCGGGTCGTACACCCGCAGGGCCAGCGGTTCGTTGCGGTAATTGACCACGAACATGCCCGGGTCATCCACCGAAATGGCTTGAGGGCATGGCCGGGTTGGGCAGCCGGGCAGCATGCCGCCCTGCATTTCGACAATGCCGTCCAGCAAGGTACTGGCGTTGTTACGCACAGGCGGGTTGATGGCGTAGCGGAAGCTGTCCGCCGTAGCCGGGAAGGCTTGTGCATTCGGCTTGCCGTCCGGGCCTGCGCCGACGTACACACCGGCTTCATACGCGTGCTGGAAGTCGCTGTACTCGAGGAAGAACTCACGGAAGCTGTCGTTCTTGCCATCGCCGTCGATGTCACCGGTATTAATCACCGCTTGCCACGAAGTCGGTCCGCCATCCTGACGCGCGCCGCTGTACAACGGCTCGCCGGTCTCGGCGTGGAACCAGGTGGAACCGGCCGGTTCTGCCAGTACGGTGGCGTACAGGCCAATCTGTTGGTGAGTCGATGGGCCGAGGTGGTCGTGGGTGAAGATGGTGCCCAGGCCACGGTCGACGCCTTTGGCGTTCACCACCGGATCGACGAACCAGCGCTGCATCGCGGTACGCGCGCCGACCCAGTCAGCCCGGCCATATTGACCGAAGTACGGGTGGTTCTTGGCTTTCGGGCAGGCCGGCGTGCCGTCGCGTGGATCAGCCCCTTCGCACTGGTTGAACTCGCGGATGGCGTGGATGCGTTCTTGCACCGCACCTGGGGAAAGTACGCCGTCTTCGTAGTTCCAGCCGTTGGACGAACCATCGGCAGACACCAGGTCCCACTTCGGCAGGTGAATGTGCTGGCCGATCACGTCGGTCGGCGTGCGCACCTGATAGTCGTCCATCTCATAGGTGGCCGGCACCAGGTTGGTTTGCTGGTACTGCACGCAGTCGAAGGTGTTCATGCGCATCACCAGAGGTTCTGGTGGACGCTGCTTGGTGATCACCGGCCAGGCGTCTTCCCACAGCGCGAGGATGCGCGCTTGCGGGAAGTGGTAGCCGACCTTGTTGTACACCGCGTCGAACTGGATGTTGGCCGCCTTGTAGATGCGCGGACGGTCGGCGGTGAAACTCGAGGAGCCAATGAAGGACATGCCGTCGAGCCGCTCACCACTGTTGAATTCACCGATGCCGGCGCTGCTGCTCAGGCGTTTCTGCCGGTCGTCCATGCACGGTTCATAGAATGGCGCACCGGCCATCGGCAAGGCGCCGTTGGTGCGGAAAGGCCGTTCGACGATCTGGTTGCCCGGCAGCAGGGCGAAACTTGGATGGTCTTTCTTGGCGTGGAAGGCCATTGCCGCTTGCTCGACTTCGGTGCCCTCTTCCGGCAGGTAGATCGGCTTGGCACGCGTGACCGTCTTGGAGAAATCCAGCGAGGTGGTAATGGTCTCGGCCTCGCCACCGGCAGACATGCCGTCCAGCACATGGCGGCCCAGGCCACCGTCCCAGCCACCGGACTGAGCCGGGTCAAGGTTGGCCCACAAGGCTTTGCCCGTGGCTTTCAAGGCCTGCGCCGTGGCAGCGTCGAGCATGTCCAGCGGCGGAGTCGGTGGGCGTTGGCCGACCGAGCTTTCCATGCCGCCGATCCAGAATGGATAACCAGGGTTTTTCAGGGTGCCGTCGGCGTTGCGGTTGGCTTCGCTGCGATCGACCAGGGCCAGGGAACCGATGGCCTGGGCGCCGCCGCTGCCGCCATGGTGCTCGCCGTCATCGTCGTCCTCTTCTTCATCATCGTCATCGTCGTTGGCGGCCAACAGGCCCTCGCCGATTTTCGGTACCACGGCGACTTTGCCTGGCATCGGTGCCATGGCTTTGCCGGGCAGCGGCACTACCGCAGGGATGGGTGTGCCAGCGACGATTTCGCCATCGGGCAAGGCCCGTGCGCCCGCCGCGGGTTTACCGCTGCGCAGGGCATAGGGCTCACTGTGGAAACCGTCGTTGCCTTGTTGCGAGACTTCCAGTTTGGTGCCTTCTTCGAACACGTCGTGCACCCGCCACATGGCCCACATGCCCTGGGCGAAGTGCGGGTAGAAGTGGCAATGGTAGATCGCGTCGCCCGCAACCCGGTTGCGGTTGCCCGAACCGCCGTTGGCGATTTCATAGGTGTAGCCGGCGCCCGCACCGATGCCCTGGGCGTCCACGTAGTCCGAGTTGTCATCGTTGGGGTTGAACAGCCACTGATGCCCGTGCAGGTGGAAAATGTGCTGTTCATGGCCGTTGTGGGTGTTGCGGAATTTGACGAAGTCACCGATGTAGCTGTGGTTGACGTTGGACGGCTCGGACGGGTACAGCGCCATGGTCGCCTTGACGCCCACCTGGTCGGCGTTCGGAGTCTGGCCCGGGGTGATGCCTTCCAGGCCAGCGTTGGCCGGCACGTCCACCAGCATCGCTACGTCGCCGACGGTGTGGGAGCTAAGGAAGAATTCTTCGTAGGCGCAGGACAGGCAATCGTGCATCGGACCGACGCCGAGACGGTTGGCGACCACTTCGGCGCCCATGCCGCCGGAGCCATAGTTGATCATGAAGGAATCGCGGGTCGGCTCCAGCACGTGGGCCATCACCGGGTCGGCCCAGTAGGCCGGAAACGCCTGGGTCGCTGCGGTTTCATCCTGGAACTGCGAGGCGAAGTCGCGGAACGGTTCCAGCCGATTGGGAAGCGCCGGGTTGCGTTTGCCCACCGATTCCAATGGATAGGTGGAGGGCGGGAAACTGCCGTCGGCATTGCTGCCCATGACGATCGCGTCGCTCTCGCTGGAAATGATCTCATTGCCGTCGACCATGTTGATGATCGGCGTGCCGGCCTTGCCTTCACGGACCCACGGCTCGCGTTGCGGGTAGCGGGCCTGGTAGTCGACGATCGGCTGACCGGCCGGGGTGCGCCCTGTGGTCGCCAGGCGCATTTCTTCTTCGGTCACCGTGTTGCGGTAGGTGCGACCGCCCTTGGGCACCACCACGACCTGGCCGAACAGACCGTTGGCGACGTTGCCGGCCGCACCTTCACCACCGAAAGTTGCGCCACGGCTGCTGGCGGCGAACACCCCTTCGCGCTCGGCATACAGGGTGTATGAGCGGCTGGCGCCCGGAGCGATCAGGCTATTGGCATTGCGCCCGGTGAACGAAGCGATGTCGTCGATGCTGTTGACCGCTTGCATGCCGTTGACCTGGAAACCGACATGCCGGTCGGCCACTTGCTCGTCGACCTTGAAGTTTTCGTTACCGCCCACTTCGATGCCTTCTTCTTCCTCACCCTCCTCTTCCTCGCCACCGTCGTGGGAACCGGGGTTGGCCTGATAGGCCAGCAGGTTCTGCAGGTTGATGGTCAGGCAGTCACCGGCGGCCACCCGCAGCACCAGCGGACGTGGACGCTTGTCGGGACGCAGCGAAACCTTGCCCGGCACCGCCGCACCACCCTGGGCCAGTGAGACGTCATGGTCATCGACCACATCGCGACGCAGGGCGAACATCATGCCGTTGACGTTCTGCGCACCGAGGCGGTTGAACATCAGCGGCTGGTCCAGCGCCACGACGTTGGCCACCAGGTTGCGCTCACATCGCGCTGCCGCTTCGGCGACTTCGATGCCGAGCATCGATGCGGCCAACAGCAGCCAGGGAAGGACGGATGGAGCGTGGAATGTGCCGGTCATGATCACGGGCCTCGCTGTGGGTGCTCACAGGGAATAATTCTCGACAAAACCCTTTGAGCAATCTGTATGCCATAAAAAATTTATCGTTATTTCAAACAGTTACAGTCGCCATTTAATTCATCGGGGGATATTCCCCACCCATTCCCCACTTTTGCGTCGGGGCCACCATGCCCCAATGTTGGGGAAACTCGCCCCAAGCTGTTCGTCATAGCGGGGCATCCGCCGCCAGCCCCTGCAGGCGCCGGTATTGGCGCAGCACACTGGGCACATAACGCTGGGTTTCGGCGAACGGCGGGATCACCCCGCCACGGCTGAGCACCGCTTGCGGCCCGGCGTTGTAGGCGGCCACGGCGAGGGCGATGTCGTTGTCGAACATCGTCATCAGGCGCTTGAGATATCGGGCTCCGCCCTGGATGTTGGCCTTGGGGTCGTAGACGTTTTTCACCCCCAGCTCGCGGGCGGTGCCGGGCATCAACTGCATCAACCCGCCCGCGCCCCTGGGCGATACGGCGCGGGCGTTGTAGCTCGATTCGGTCTGGATCACCGCGTGCAGCAGCGCGGCCGGCAACTCGTTGTCCGTGGCGGCCTTGGAGACCAGCTCGGCATAGGGGCGCGAAGCGATCATTTGCGGCTGCTGATCGAGGCTGACCGCCGCCACTTCGACCTCTTGCACCACCCGTTCGTAGTGGCGGCCGGGGCGATGGACGTTGGACAAAACGAAGTCGCCCTTGGCGTCCCTGGAAACAAACACATCGGCCTGGACAGCACCGGCCAGCAGCATCATGCCAAGCAATCCTGTGGTGAGAGTTTTCATGGTTCTACCTCCCCTGACCGGCCCCGAAAAATGGGGGTAATGCCCCAATGGCCAGTCGCGTATCAGCCATACGCAAGCACTGTGCCGAAAGCGCGAGTGGCCGGAATACGGGGGCTGCACGAGGATGTCGTGTGCTTGAGCGGGGCTTTGCATGGCAATTGCATAGCCGTATATCGCGACCCTTCTGCCGACTGTGTGAGGTCAACATGAAACAGCGTCTGCGTTTCGCCCCGCGTGCTTTTCCCCCTCGAGCCGAGCGCGGGTTCACATTGCTTGAACTGTTGGTGGTGCTGGTGGTGCTGGGGCTGTTGGCCGGCATCGTCGCGCCGAAATATTTCGCGCAACTGGGCCGTTCCGAAGTGAAGGTGGCCAAGGCGCAGATAGAAGGCCTGGGCAAGGCCCTGGACCTGTACCGCCTGGAGGTCGGCCATTACCCGTCGACCGAACAGGGGCTGCAGGCGCTGGTCACCGCCCCCAGTGACGAAACTCATTGGACCGGTCCGTACCTGCAGAAAAAACTGCCGCAGGATCCGTGGGGCCGTAACTACAACTACCGCTACCCTGGCGAAAACGGCGAATACGACCTGCTGTCCATGGGCAAGGACGGCCAACCCGGCGGCGAAGGCGAAAACGCCGAAGTCACCAGTTGGCAATGACGGGAATGGCGACCATGCGTTTTCATCTCAAAGCGGTCGGCAAGGCCGGTGTGGTTTCCATGACCGTCGAGGCACCGGGTGACAGCGAAGCCCGGCGCATCGCCGAAGACCAGGGCCTGCGGGTGGTCAGCCTGCACGCCGAGCGGCACTGGCGGGCGCTGCGCCCCAGGCAGCGTGAGACCTTCAACCTGGTGTTGTTCAGCCAGGAACTGACCACCCTGCTCAATGCCGGCCTGCCGTTGATCGATGCGCTGGAAAGCCTGGCGGAAAAAGAGAATGCGCCGCAGGCCCGCAAGACCTTGAGCGAACTGGTGCGCCTGCTTTACGAAGGCAAATCGTTTTCCCAGGCCTTGGGCCAACTGTCGGCGGTGTTCCCCCCGCTCTACGTTGCGCTGGTGCAGTCCAGCGAAAAGACCGGCGCCGTGGGCGAAGCCCTGGGCCGCTACGTCAGCTATCGCCAGCGCATGGACGAGGTTCGCCAGAAGATCGTCAGCGCCTCGATCTACCCCATGCTGTTGCTGGTGGTGGGCGGTGGCGTGGTGTTGTTCCTGATGGGTTATGTGGTGCCGCGCTTCAGCCTGGTGTTCGAAGGACTGGGCTCGAACCTGCCGTGGCTGTCGCAGATCCTCATGAGCAGCGGCATGTTTCTGCACGCCCACCAGGGCGAATTCTTTGGCGCACTGGCGACGATCGTCATCGCCCTCGCCTTCCTCCAGCGCCAGCCGGCCTTTCGTCGGGGCCTGGACCGCTTGATCGAGAAACTGCCGGCGGTGCATCAACGCATCTTCATGTACGAACTGGCGCGCTTCTACCGCTCCCTGGGCATCCTGCTGCAAGGCGGCATCCCCCTCGTCACCGCCATGGGCATGGTCCGCAACCTGCTCACCCCGGCCTCCCGCCTGCGCCTGGACCAGGCCTGCGAAAGGGTGCGCGAGGGGCAATCGCTGTCGACGGCGCTGGAACTCAATCACCTGGTGACCCCGGTGTCCCTGCGCCTGCTGCGCGCTGGCGAACAGTCCGGCAACCTCGGGCAGATGATGGAGCGTAGTGCGGACTTCTACGACGAAGAAATCAGCCGCTGGATCGAATGGTTCGTGCGTTTGTTCGAACCCTTGCTCATGACTTTCATCGGCCTGCTGATCGGGGTGATCGTGATTTTGATGTACATCCCGATTTTCGAGCTGGCCTCAAGCATTCACTGACGCCTCTGGGACGGGCCTGCGCCGGCAATCGCCGTCTTTTTCGCCGTGACATCGAATAAAGCCGGACCCAGGCGTGTTTACCCACTGAATATGGCAGCACGTTGCATTGTTCATCAACGTTCCAACTTGAATTAAAAGACGGAGAACGACATGCACATCAACAAGCTATTACTGGCGGTAGCGATTGGCGCGGTCTTATCGGCGTCTACCGTCCTGATTCCGGACAGCCTGTCCGGGGTATCGAGTGCCCAGGCGAAAGAAGGCGGAAGTGGTGGGGGCGGTGGTGGCGGTGGCCACGGTGGTGGTGGCGGCAGTGGTGGCGGTGGTGGCGGCGGTGGTGGCGGT
>Ga0160454_100445_pt1 | contig 17412 bp, 13 predicted proteins | sample HID1971M_E6MG_FD_108218 | JGI IMG/M metagenome (GOLD analysis project Ga0160454, IMG submission 108218) | Enriched millipede-associated microbial communities from UW Madison campus, WI, USA - HID1971M_E6 MG | ecosystem: Host-associated > Arthropoda: Insects > Digestive system > Unclassified ... | reverse complement strand
TGGGAGCCAGCCTGCCGGCGATAGCTATGGGATTTGCAGTGTTTGTGCCGGCCTCATCGCCAGCAGGCTAGCTCCCACAGGAGATTTGTGAACGGCACAGATCCAATGTGGGAGCCAGCCTGCTGGCGATAGCTATCTGACAAACACCCAATCCCTCAAGCCTTCCACGCCCGCACATTCACCAGATTGGCCGGCCGTTCACCCGCCAACGCCGCCAGCAGATTATCCACCGCACACCGGGCCATGGCCTCCCGTGTCTCATGGGTCGCCGAACCCATGTGCGGCGTCGCCACCACGTTGTTCATCTGCAACAACGGCGAGTCAAGGTTCAGCGGTTCACGCTCGAACACATCCAGCCCGGCCCCACGAATCTGTCCGGTGCGCAACGCCTCGATCAGCGCCGCTTCGTCGACCACCTTGCCCCGGGAAATGTTGATGAAGATGGTTTCGGGACGCATCAGGGCAAATTGCTCTGCGCCTATCAGGCCTTCGGTTTCAGCGGTCAGCGGCAAGGTCAAACAAACAAAATCAGCCTGCTGCAACAGCTCCGGCAGGCTGCGGTACTGCGCATTGAAACGCTGCTCCACCGCCGGTTTCGGCGAGTGGCTGTGGTAGATCACCGGCATGCCGAAACCGAAGTGCCCACGCTGGGCCAGCGCTTCACCGATGCGCCCCATGCCGATGATGCCCAGGGTCTTGCCATGCACATCGCTGCCGAAATGCGCGGGGCCGATGTTGCGGGTCCATTGCCCGGCGCGCACCAGGTTCGCCAGTTCCACCACGCGCCGGGCACTGGCCAGGATCAGGGCGAAACCGGTGTCGGCGGTGGTTTCGGTGAGCACGTCGGGGGTGTTGCTGAGCAGGATCCGGCGGTCGGTCAGGTAGTCGATGTCGTAGTTGTCGACCCCCACCGAGACGCTGGCGATGGCCTCCAGGTTTGGCGCCAGGTCCAGCAGTCCGGCGTCCAGTTTCAGGCTGGCCCCCAGCAAGCCGTGCGCGTGGGGCATGGCCTCGCGCAGACGGGCCAGGCCTTCGTCGTCGAGGCTCTCGATCAGCGTCACCTCGGCCTGCTCGTGCAAGCGGGCCATCAGCAGCGGCGAGAGTTTCTTGTACAGAACAACCTGCTTTTTCATAGTCGTCATCCAGTCAGGAATGGGCGGCGGTACGGGTCACAGCGACCGGGGGACGCTCCCGATCACTGGCGCCGGGTTTGAGGAATATCGTCAGCACCACCGAGAACATCAGCGCGCCGCTCATCAACAGGTAGGACGCGCCGGGCGAACCAGTGGAGCTGTTCAGGTAGCCGACCAGGTAGGAGCCGCCGAACGAACCGAGCGCGCCCATGCTGTTGATCAACGCCATCGCGCCGCCGGCCACGTTGGCCGGGAGGATCTCCGGAATGATCGCGAAGAACGGCCCGTAAGGGGCGTACATGCAGGCACCGGCAATCACCAGCAAGGTGTAGGACCACCAGAAATGTTCGGCGCCCAGGGCGTAGGACGCATAGAAAGCGATCGAGGCGATCAACAGTGGTGGCCAGACGAAGCGTTTGCGTTTTTGCAGTTTGTCCGAGCCCCAGGACACCAGCAGCATGCCAATCACCGCCGCCAGATAAGGCAGCGCCGACAGCCAGCCGGCCTCGACCATGTCCATCTGTGCGCCGGCCTTGAGGATCGACGGCAGCCACAGCACGAAGCCATAGACGCCGATGCTCCAGCAGAAGAACTGCAGGGCGAGGATGATCACTTTCGGCGAACGGAAGGCTTCGGCGTAGTTTTTTACCGCCTTGATGCCGACCTGTTCGGCGGCCAGGGCGCTTTCCAGGTCCTGTTTTTCCTGGTCGTTGAGCCACTTGGCCTGGGCCGGACGATCATCGGCCAGGCGCCACCAGATAAACGCCCAGAGCACCGCCGGCAAGCCTTCGACGATGAACATCCAGCGCCAGCTGTAATGCTGCACCAGATAGCCCGAGACCACCGACATCCACAGCATGGTCACCGGGTTGCCGAGGATCAGGAAGGTGTTGGCCCGCGAGCGTTCGGCGCGGGTGAACCAGTGGCACAGGTAGATCAGCATCGCCGGCATGACGGCAGCTTCGACCACGCCGAGCATGAAGCGGATGACGATCAGCCAGTAGGCGTTGGAGACGATCCCGGTCAGGGTCGCGAGGCTGCCCCAGAGGATCAGGCTGACGAAGATCAGTTTCTTCACGCTGTGTTTCTGCGCGTAGATTGCCCCCGGTACCTGGAAGAAAAAGTAACCGAGGAAGAACAGCGCGCCGAGCATCGATGACAGGCCCGGGGTGATCATCAGGTCCGCGGCCATGCCGGACGCGGCGGCGAAGCCGTAGTTGGCGCGGTCCAGGTACGCCAGGCTGTAGGTGATGAACACGATGGGCATGATGTACCACCAGCGGCGGGTGGCGAGGGTTGCGGTTTTCATGGTGATGCTCCTGAGCTTGTTGTTTTTGTCGCAGCAGGTGTTAAATCCTCAGTGACTGTGCCGGCCTCATCGCCAGCAGGCTGGCTCCCACAGGTTTTGTGGGAGCCAGCCTGCTGGCGATGACGGCCTCGAATTCAACGGACATCTCGGCTCGGGTCGGCAACCCCTCCATATCCCCACGACTCTGCACCGCCCGGCTGCCAATCCAGTTGGCGCGCTGCACGGCGTCGGCAAAGCTGTGGTTTTCCAGGAGGGCGCTGATCATGCCGACGGCAAAACCATCGCCGGCACCGACGGTGTCGACCACCGTTTGCACCGGCACGCCGGCGACAAAACCCTGATCCAGGTGCGTGCGGTAGTAAGCACCGTGCGGGCCGAGTTTGATCGCCACGGCTTCGGCGCCCTGGCCTAAGTAGAACGCGGCAATGTCGGCCGGGTCTTCGAAACCGGTGAGCAAGCGACCTTCGCTCAGCCCCGGCAGCACCCAGTGGGCGAGGGCGGCGAGGCGGTTGATCTCAGTGATCATCTTTTGCTCGCTGGCCCACAGGCTTGGGCGCAGGTTCGGGTCGAACGACACGCTGCGCCCGGCCTGGCGCATGCGGGTCATCAGTTCGAAGGACATCTGCCGCGCGGTTTCAGAGAGCGCCGGGGGAATGCCGGTGGCGTGCAGGTGCCGGGCTTTGAGCAGGTCGGGCACGATCGACTGCACCGACAGGTGACTGGCCGCCGAACCACGGCGGAAATATTCGACCGCAGGATCGCTGCCATCGTCGGTGCGCGACTTGAGCTGGAAACCGGTGGGGTGCGCGGGGTCGATGTCGACGTGGCGGCAATCCAGGCCTTCCTGTTCCAGCGTGTCGATCACGAAGCGACCCAAGGAGTCGGCACCCACCCGGCTCAACCAGGCCACCTTGAACCCCAGGCGCGACAAGCCGATAGCGACGTTGCTGTCGGCACCGGCGATGCGTTTGTGAAACGCGCCGACGCTGGCCAGGTCGCCTGCCTGCTCGGCGACGAACATCGCCATGGTTTCGCCGAACGACAGGATATCGATCTCAGACATGGGCGTTCTCCAGCTGCGCGTGGCCCAGGTGGGCGAGGGCGGCGACGTGTTCAGTGGTCAGTTGCACCAGGTCGTCACCTTGCAGCGGATACTCCGCGGCTCGCATAACCCCTTGGGCCATGTGCCGCAGAAGCTGTTCCCACTGATGCAGGTCGCTGGCGGCGGGTGGGATGGCGACCAGCTTGCCGTCGGCGCGGCGGGTCACCGCCTTGCAGTGCACATACCCGACGTGGCGGCCGAGCAGGCGCGCGGCGCTGGCAGGCGACTGGTCCTGCCAGTGCCAGTTGCCGATGTCGAAGGTCATCTGGATGGGCAGGTTGTGTTGCTCGACTTCAGCAAAAAAACGCTGGAACGGCTCGATGCGACCGCCCTGCAGGGTCTGGTCGTTCTCGACCAGCAGATGCACCGGGCTCTGTGCGAGTGTGCGGTTCAGGGCCACAAGGTCGCAGTTGTCGGTGAAGTAACCCAGGGACACCTTCAGCCATTTGGCCCCGAATGCCTGGGCGCGTTGCAGCGCGGTGACCAGCTCGGGATTGGGTTTCGCCTGGCCGGCCAGCCACAGTTCCATGGGTGAGGAATAGACGCTTTCAAGGCCCACGGCTTGAGTAGCATTGGCCAGTTGAGCGGGGTCTTCAGCGGTCAGCAATTCTTCGCGCCATTCGATGCGCGAGGCGCCGGCGGCGGCCAGTACGTCGATGAAACTGCCTTGACCGCGCTGGCGTACCAGATCGGCGCCGTAGCTGGAGAGGCTGATGGAAACGGCAGGTTTGTTCATTGTTTTTTTACCTCTGAAACCGGTTTCATTTTTGTTCAAAAAAAATGGCGATCTTTAAGGCCTCTTCGCTGGCAAGCCAGCGAAGGGGCCCGTCCAATCACCGGAAAACTCCAAGGGTCGACCCCCTGACAATCAACCGCGCCGAAAAATCCAGCGTCCGCAGCGGCCCGTCATCCCCACGCAGCCGCTTGAGCAAACACTCAAACGCACTCGCGCCAATCTCGCTGGTCGGCTGGGCGAGGGCGGTGATGCCGCTGCCCACCAACGGATACCAATCCAGGTCATCGAGGGCGATCAGCCCCACGTCCTCAAACAGATTGCAATGGAGTTCACGCAAGGAATAGGTACTGGCCAGCGCGGCGATCCCGTTCGCGCAAAACAGCGCTTTCGGGCCAGGGCCGGGCGTATCGAGGAAGGTTTTCAGATTTGCCGTCAGCTCGCTGCCGGTTTCGATGTTTGTCCCGCGAAGCGCGGGCCGCTGCTCGATCTGCGCCTTGAAGCTGGCGACCCGCTCGATTCGCGAACTGGTGCCGTCAAACGGCTCGCTGACCAGCAGCACGTCACGGTAGCCGCGTTCTTCAAGGTGGGCGAGGGCCATCGCGACGGCCGCCGGGTTGTCCAACCCGACCCTATCGCTCTCAAGGTGCTCGACCTTGCGGTCCACCAACACCAGGGGCATCTCCCGGTGCAGTTCGTGCAACGCGTCACGGTGATGGCCGAGGGTATTTACGATCAAGCCTTCGATGTTGTACGAGCGCAGCAGGGCCAGATGCTGGCGTTCCTGCTCGTCGTCGCGGTCGGTGTTGCACACCACCAGGCTGTAGCCGTGCTGACGGCAGGCGGTTTCCACGCCGTGCATCACGGAAATCGAATAGGGGTTGCGGATATCGGCCACCAGCATGCCGATCAGGCGGGTACGCCCGCGCTTCAAGCCGCGGGCCATCTGGTTCGGGCGATAGCCCAGCTCGGCGATGGCCTGTTCGATACGCTGGGCGATGGCATCGGAGAGCAGTGCGCGATCGTCGCCGATGAACCGTGAAACGCTGGCCTTGGAGACCTTGGCGTGTTCGGCCACGTCGAGCATGGTCACGCGGCTGCGCTGGGCGGCGGAGAAATCGTTCACGGGTACAAACCTTCTTATTGGATTTATAAGTTCGAGCGCATGGTGCTGAAACCGGTTTCAGAAAACACCAGAAACCAATGCTTCGTCAAGTATTCGATGAATAAATACTGACAATGGGATCAAGCCAACACGCTCAGCCAGGTTGAACCCAGCAGCAACAGGGCCATGCAGCGGTTGAAGCGCTGCATGGCCCGGGGTGAACCCAGCCATCGCGTGGAGCCCGCGCCGAGCAGCGCCCAGACGCCGAGGCAAGGTAGGGAAATCAGAAAGAACACCAGCGACAGATACAGCACATGAACCAGGCGCTGTTCGCCAGCCCCGGCAAACACGCTGACCACCGCCAGCGCCATCATCCAGGTTTTCGGATTGATCAATTGCAGGCTGGCGGCACCGAACATGCCCAGGCGGCGCTCGGTTTTCTGCGCGCTGATGGCGACGGTCGGGGCACGGAATATCTGCCACGCCAGGTAACTCAGCCACATCACACCGGCCCACTGCATGACCGTTTGCAGGGCGGGCCAGGCGGCCAGCGACGAACCTGCACTGGTGCCCACCAGCAGCACCATGGTCGCGGCCCCGGCGCAGGCGCCGAATATGATCGGCACGGCGGCCGCCAAGCCGTATCGGGCACTGTTGCTCAACACCAGGATGTTGGTGGGGCCAGGGGTAATCGAGGCGACAAAGGCAAACAACAGGAAGGGCAGTAACGTCGGGAAAGAGGGCAGCATATCAGGCAAACTCCGGTGAAGATCATTGAATTCGATCTTCACAAAGCGGCGTCTTTCTGTCTGGAAGATTTGAGCAACGCTTGCGGTACAGCGCTGGTGTAATGCCGTAGGCACGCACGAACCAGCGGCCCAGATGGCTCTGGTCGGCAAAACCCAAGGTCATCGCCACCACCGCAGGTTGCTCACCACGGGCCAGCATTCGCCGTGCCGTGGCCAAACGTAACTGCACCAGATACGCATGGGGCGCGATGCCATAAGCCGCCTTGAAGGCGCGGGTCAGGCGGAAGCGGTCGACCCCGGTAACGGCGGCCAACTGGTCGAGGCCGATGTCATATTGCGCGTTGGCGTGCAGGTATTCTCGAGCCTTCTGCGCCACTTGGGGCAGGCGCGGGTCTTCGCCATGGCGAGTGCGCCAGTGCAAATGGCTGGTCAAGCGTTCGAGCAGGGCGTCGAGGGTGGTCTGGCGAACGATCTTCAATTCGCCGCGGTGCAGGGTTTCAAACGCGAGGCTGGTCGCATGGGCCAGGCGCGGGTCGGTTGCGAGGGTATTGGCGAAGCTCAACTCGGCATTTTGCGGGGCATTGTCGAACACCGCCGCGAGTTCGCGCCGCAACCAGTGCGGGTCGAGGTACAACATGCGATAGGTGAAACCGTCGGCGGTCGGCGCATCGCCGTCATGAATGTCGCCCGGCTCGAGCAAAAACACCTTGCCCGGTGTGCTCTGGTGCTTCGTGCGGCGGCAATTGAATTGCTGAACCCCTTGCTCGGTCACACCCACCAGGTAGCTGTCATGCCAATGCGGATCGTAGGCATGGCCCTGGAAATGCGCGCGCAGGGTCTCGATGCCGGTGTCGGCATCCTGGGCCAGGTCGATCCAGTTGTGGGCGGTCATGTTGTACCTGTGGGACGGATTGCCAGCGTATTTAACGCTTGCGCCGAGGGCGATGGCTAGAACGTTTGTGCAAAAAACATTGGGCCATAGCACAAAAACGCTGCAACGCCACTAACTGTTCTGATAGCTGTTTTTCAAAGAGGTTGGGCTTTAGTCTCAGGCCATGGAGCTATTTGAGCAGAAAGGGCAGGTCATGAATCTTTTACTACCGCAGAAACCCGGTACTCTCCAGTTCTCTTCCATAACCTCGGATTCGATGAATGTCGCGTGGTCCTACACCACGCCATTCAACCGATTTGAAGTTGCCTATGGGCGTGATGATCAATGGCCGAACCCTATCGATAAAAAACATACGACGGCCCGAAACTTGCTCATTACAGGGTTGCAGCCGGAAACCAAATACTTCATCCAGGTACGCGCGGAAGATGGGACCGGCCTCTCGCCAGAATCGGAAGGTATCGCAACCACAAAGGCCGGCATCGCAAAGCCTGTTGCCCCGACCGGATTCAGTGCCAGGCCGACGAAAGACTCAGTGGCATTGACCTGGCAAAAGTCCACGCTTGCCTCAGGTTATCGAGTGAGTTACGGCTTGCTCCCCAATGGTCCGGTGATCAATACGATCACCGCCACTGTCGAGGCCTGCACGGTCAGCGGGTTACGCTCGGGGACCGCCTATTATTTTGATCTGGTGGCGTTCAACGCGGCGGGTGATTCGGCGTCGGTACGAACAACGGCAACCACGCTGGCGGTGCCTGCAGCCCCGACCAATTTGCGTGCAACGCCCGCCATTGTGTCGATGGTCCTGGCGTGGTCGCCTTCGGCGGGGGCTATTGAATATGTCATCCGCTATGGAATCGAGCCAAACGGTCCTGTCCAGACGAAAAGTTCGGTGCAACCGAGCCTTGAGCTGACCGGGCTGACTAAAAATACGCTGTACTTTGTCGAGGTCAGTGCAGCCAACGCCAACGGCGAGTCCTCGCCTGCGCGGATCACCGAAAAAACACTGGATGGACCTGCCATTCCTTCAAAACCAGGGACTTTGCATACGCTGGTGACCTTCGATCAGGTTCGCGTCACTTGGGGCCCGCCCCAGTCCCCCAATTATGAAGTCGCGTATGGCCTTGTGGATAAATACCCCGAGGTGATTGACAGGCACAGAACCGCGAATCTCACAGACACCCTCAAGTATCTGGCGCCTGGTACGCGATACTTCATCGAGGTTCGAGGTTTTAACGGCAGTGGCTTCTCGGAGCCCTCCAGTGCCGAAGTCACCATGGGTCCGAACCTGACGCAACCGCGCGGCCTGCACAATCCGGGCAGGACATTTTCCGAGGCATGGTTGAAGTGGGAAAGACCGGAAGATCTCTCCTATTTTATCGATTACGAAATCACCTGCCCAGGGCGTGAACCTGTACGAACCACTGCGCTGGAACACATCTTAACTGACTTGATCCCCGAAAAGGCCTATACGTTCAAGCTCCAGCCACGCAGGATCGAAGGTCCCGCTCCGGCGTTGCCTGTGTCGATTCAGGTAGTGACCCATGACCGAGTGCCCCCCACCAAGCCGAGGAAATTGAAACTCATTGCATCAACACCAGGTAACGCAACACTGAACTGGAGTGCCCCTGAAGACAATGTGGGCGTGACAGGTTATCAAGTTCGCCGCAACGACGGGGCTTGGGTCGCTGTGAGCGGAACCAGCCATCCTGTCACTGGTTTGATAGAGGGTGCCGTCGAAAGATTTGAAGTGCGCGCCAGAGACGCGGCTGGAAATTGGTCTGTTTCGGCTGACGTGTCTCACGGGAAACACGTCGCGCCAAGTGCTCCCCGAAACTTCCGTTATTCAACATCGGTGTTGTTATCCATACTGAGATGGGATGCTCCGATAGATGGGATGGATGTAATCGATTATCGAATCATATTGACCGGACCACAGGGACGCGATCTTCATTACACCGCAGATGGCACGATGTTGACGCCGCTCCTGCTTGCAAACACCCGCTATGACGTGCGGATTACAGCGCGAAATGCTGTTGGGGAATCGCTGCCGTTAATCGCTGAGATGACGACTAAATGAGGCAACATCAGCCAAACAATCCCGCGGCGATATTGATCGAAAAGCCCAATATCGCTGTATTGAATAGAAACCCGATCAACGACTGCGCCAGTACAATCTTGCGCATATCCCGAGTCGCCACACCGACATCCGCAGTCTGCACTGCCACGCCGATGGTGAAGGAGAAATACAGGAAGTCCCAATAGTTGGGGGTGGTCAAACCCTCGGCAAATCGCAGCGCCGGGTCCTTGCCTTCCCAGGTGTAGAACAGGCGGGCGTAGTGCAGGCTGAAGATGACCCCGATCAGCAGCCAGGAACCGGTGACGGTCAACGCGGTAAACCCGTAGTGCAGCAACTTGCGCGTGGTTTCCAGGTCTTTGCTGCCGGCCAGTTCGAAGGCGATGGTGGCAAGGCTCGCAATCGCGGCGATGCTGACCACCAGCAGCACCAGCCCGGCGTTTTCGTCTTCGATCTCGGCAATGCGCCGCACGTCTTGCGCTTTACTGCGCGCGGCGAGCCAGATCATCAGGAGCAGATAAGTCCAGACCCCGGCATTCCAGCCAAAGAGTATCTTGCTGATGATCGAATCGGCCGGCGCCAGAATGCCCACCGCGATGCCGAAGGTGGTGGCGGCCGACAGGCGAGGGTGGGTGTGGGTGAGATAGGGCATGAAGGCATACTTTGACGGAACCTCGTTGCACCATAACGCAGGCCACCCCGCTTTTGTAGGAGCTGCCGAAGGCTGCGATCTTTTGATCTTGATCTTAAACAAATCAAAATCAAAAGATCGCAGCCTTCGGCAGCTCCTACAGGGGATTGGTGTTGGTTAGTGCTTTCTGCGCACCAGCTTCATCACCACCACGAAAAACACTGGCACAAACACCACGGCCAGGGTCGCGGTGATCATCCCGCCAATCACCCCGGTGCCGATGGCTTGCTGGCTCGCCGAGCTGGCGCCGGTGGCGATCGCCAAGGGCACTACGCCGAGGATGAACGCCAGCGAGGTCATGACGATCGGCCGCAGGCGCAGGCGTGCGGCCTGCAATGTGGCGTCGATCAGGTCGTGGCCTTCGTCGTACAGGCTCTTGGCGAACTCGATGATGAGGATCGCGTTCTTTGCCGACAGGCCGATGATGGTGATCAGCCCGACCTTGAAGAACACATCGTTGGGCATGCCGCGCAGCGTTACCGCCAGTACCGCACCGAGCACGCCCAATGGCACCACCAGCAACACCGAGGTCGGAATCGACCAGCTCTCGTACAACGCCGCCAGGCACAGGAACACGATCAACAGCGACAAGCCCAACAGGATCGGCGCCTGGCTGCCGGACAGGCGTTCCTGCAACGACAGCCCGGTCCACTCCTGGCCCAACCCGGTCGGACCCTGCGCCACCAGCCGTTCGATCTCGGCCATGGCTTCGCCGGTGCTGTGGCCGGGCGTCGGTTCGCCGGAAATGCTCACCGCCGGATAGCCGTTGTAGCGGGTCAATTGCGCCGGCCCCTGGGTCCATCTGGCCTGGACGAAGGCCGACAAGGGCACCATTTTTCCGTCGCTGTTGCGCACATGAATCTTCAGCAGATCGGCCACCTGACTGCGTTGATCACCCTCGGCCTGCACGACAACACGCTGCATCCGCCCCTGGTTGGGGAAGTCGTTGATGTAGCTTGAGCCGACGGCGGTGGACAACACGCTGCCGATGTCGGCGAAGGACACCCCCAGGGCGTTTGCCTGCTTGCGGTCGACGATCAGCTCGACCTGCGGCGCTTCGGCCAGGGCGCTTTCACGCACATTCATCAGGATCGGGCTTTTCTCGGCGGCGGCGAGTAATTCAGTGCGCGCCTGCATCAACGTGGCATGGCCGAGGCCGCCTCGATCCTGCAAACGGAACTCGAAACCGCTGGAGGTACCGAGACCGTCCACGGGTGGCGGCAGTACCGCGAAGGCCACGGCATCCCTGATCTGGCTGACGGCGATGTTGGCGCGATCGGCAATGGAGCTGGCCGAGTCGTCGCTGCTGCGCTCCGACCAGTCCTTGAGCGTGGTAAAGGCCAGCGCCGCATTCTGGCCGCTGCCGGAGAAACTGAAACCGAGGATCACCGTGCTGTCGCCCACGCCGGGTTCCGTGGCGTTATGCGCCTCGATCTGCTCGACCACCTGCACCGTGCGGTTTTTGCTCGCGCCGGGTGGCAACTGGATGTCGGTGATGGTGTAGCCCTGGTCTTCCACCGGCAGGAACGAGGAGGGCAGGCGGCTGAAGCAAATACCCAGCCCCACCAGCAGCACACCGTAGATCAGCAGGTAGCGGCCGGTGCGTTTCAACGCATAGGCGACCCAACCCTGATAGCGCTCGGTGAGCTGCTCGAAACGGCGGTTGAACCAGCCGAAGAACCCGCTCTTTTCGTGGTGCTCGCCCTTGGCAATCGGCTTGAGCAAGGTTGCGCACAGCGCCGGGGTCAAGGTCAGGGCCAGGAATGCCGAGAACAGGATCGAGGTGGCCATCGACAGCGAAAACTGCTGGTAGATCACCCCGACCGAACCCTGCATGAACGCCATGGGAATGAACACCGCCACCAGCACCAGGGTGATACCGACGATGGCGCCGGTGATCTGCTGCATCGCCTTGCGTGTCGCTTCCTTGGGCGACAAACCCTCGGTGGCCATGATCCGCTCGACGTTTTCCACCACCACGATCGCGTCATCCACCAGGATGCCGATGGCCAGCACCATGCCGAACATGGTCAGCACGTTGATCGAGAAACCCAGCGCCAGCATGGTCGCAAACGTCCCCATCAGCGCCACCGGCACCACCAGGGTCGGGATCAGCGTGTAGCGCACGTTTTGCAGGAACAGGAACATCACCGCGAACACCAGCAACATCGCCTCGCCAAGGGTGTAGACCACCTTGGTGATCGAGACCTTGACGAACGGTGAGGTGTCGTACGGGATCTTGTATTCCACGCCAGCGGGGAAGTAACGCGCCAGTTCATCCATCTTCGCCCGCACCAGCGTCGCGGTGTTCAGGGCGTTGGCCCCCGGCGACAGTTGCACGCCGACGGCAGTCGAGGGTTTACCGTTGAGGCGTGTGGAAAACTGATACTCCTGGCTGCCGATCTCGACCCTCGCGACATCGCCCACGCGCACCGTGGAGCCGTCGGGGTTGGCCTTGAGCACGATGTCGGCGAATTCTTCAGGGGTCGACAGTTGACCCTTGACCAGGATGGTCGCGGTGATTTCCTGGGTGGTGCGGCTCGGCAAGTCGCCGATGCTGCCGGCCGAGATCTGGGCGTTCTGCGCGACGATGGCGGCGTTGACATCGGCAGGCGTGAGGTTGAAGCCGATCAGTTTCTGCGGGTCGATCCAGATCCGCATCGCCCGTTCGGCGCCGTACAGTTGCGCCTTGCCGACGCCGTCCAGGCGCTTGATCTCGTTCATCACGTTGCGCGCCAGGTAATCGCTGAGCGCCACGGCGTCGAGCTTACCGTCGCTGGAGGTGAGGGTGATCAGCAGAAGGAAACCGGCGGAGACTTTCTCCACCTGCAAGCCCTGCTGGTTCACTGCTTGCGGCAGGCGCGATTCGACCACCTTGAGGCGGTTCTGCACGTCGACCTGGGCCATTTCCGGGTCGGTGCCCGGCTGGAAAGTCGCCTTGATGGTGGCGCTGCCGAGGCTGCTTTGCGACTCGAAATACAGCAGGTGATCCGCGCCATTGAGTTCTTCCTCGATCAGGCTGACCACGCTTTCGTCCACGGTCTGCGCCGAAGCGCCCGGGTACACGGCATAGATTTCGATCTGTGGCGGCGCCACATCGGGGTACTGCGCCACCGGCAACTGCGGGATGGCCAGGGCACCGGCCAGCAGGATGAACAGGGCCACCACCCAGGCGAACACCGGGCGGTCGATAAAGAACTGCGGCATAAACAAGCGTCCTGCTTACTGGCCAGAAACCTGGGCAAGTGGAAGAGGGGTGTCATCGATCTGCACGGTCTCGCCGGGGCGGGCGTGCTGCAGGCCTTCGATGACGATGCGATCGCCGGGCTTGAGGCCGCCGGTGACGATCCAGCGGTCGTCCTGCACGCCACCCAGTTCCACCGGTTGCAGGCCCACGCGCTGTTCGGCGTCAAGCAACAACACTTGGGCGATGCCGGCGCTGTCACGCTGGATGGCCCGTTGCGGCACGCTGATGCCTTGCTGGTTGACCCCTTGCTCCAGGCGTACGCGCACGAAGCTGCCGGGCAGCAGGTCGAGATCGGGATTGGGGAATTCGCTGCGCAGGATGACCTGGCCGGTACCCGGATCGACCGTGATGTCGGTGAACAGCAGCTTGCCCGGCAGCGTGTAGAGGCTGCCGTTGTCCTGGATCAGCGTGGCCTTGACCTGGTCCTGGCCGACCTGCTGCAACTGGCCGGAACGGAAGGCGCGGCGCAGGTCGTTGAGTTCACGGGTCGACTGGCTGAGGTCGGCGTGGATCGGGTTCAACTGCTGGATCAGCGCCAGTGGCGTGGTTTCGTTCTGCCCCACCAGCGCGCCTTCAGTGACCAACGCGCGGCCGATGCGCCCGGAAATCGGCGCCGTCACCGTGGCATAACCCAGGTTCAGTTTCGCTCGCTCCACGGCGGCTTTGCTGGCGGCGACGTCGGCAGCGGTTTGCCGCGTGGCGGCCCGGGCGTTGTCGTAGTCCTGGCCGCTGATGGCGTTGCCTTCGATCAACTGGGCGTAACGCTGTTCCTGCAGCCTGGCCTGGAACGCATTGGCCTCGGCCTTGCGCAGCGCGGCGTCGGCGCTGTCCAGGTCGGCCTTGAACGGCGCCGGGTCGATGCGGAACAGCACATCGCCCTTTTTCACGTCGCTGCCTTCGCGAAAGGCCCGCTGCAACACCACGCCGGCCACGCGGGCACGGACTTCGGCAATGCGCGGCGCGGCAATCCGCCCGCTCAATTCGCTGCTGATCGACAGCGGGCGGGCTTCGATGGTTTCGATGCGCACGGTGACTGGCGGCGCCTGTTCTTCGGCGTTCGAGGCGCTGTCGCACGCGCTCAGCGTCAACGCCAGTGCGATCAGGCTGAGCCCGGCAAGCAGATTCTTAGACATGAAAGACCCCAATAATGACCCCCAGCATCCTACTGGGCGACGGCGAGGGTAGCGGTGAAGCTTTGTTGGTGCTGTGTGAAATTGTGTAAGGGTTTTACTCGGGTGTGCGTGAGGGCGTATATCCTGAACAACTTGAATTTTATTGCGACTGTCCCGGCCTCTTCGCGGGCAAGCCCGCTCCTACAGTTGTCCGCGAAATCTTCGTGGGAGCGGGCTTGCCCGCGAAGAGACCGGAACAGTCACCCTCGCATTTTGCTGGAAAACACCCCATGCCCAACATCCTCCTGGTCGAAGACGACACCGCACTCGCCGAGCTGATTGCCAGCTACCTGGAACGCAACGGCTACTGCGTCAGCGTGATAGGCCGCGGCGACCAGGTGCGCGAGCGTGCGCGGCTCGATCCGCCGGACCTGGTGATTCTCGACCTGATGCTGCCCGGTCTCGATGGCCTGCAGGTCTGCCGCTTGCTGCGTGCCGATTCGGCGACCTTGCCGATCCTGATGCTCACCGCCCGCGACGACAGCCACGACCAGGTGCTGGGCCTGGAAATGGGCGCCGACGACTACGTCACCAAACCCTGCGAGCCCCGGGTGCTGCTGGCCCGGGTGCGCACCTTGCTGCGGCGCAGCAGCCTCAGCGATCCACCGGCGGCCAACGACCGCATCCTCATGGGCAACCTGTGCATCGACCTGTCCGAGCGCACGGTGACCTGGCGCGCACAACCGGTGGAGTTGTCCAGCGGCGAATACAACCTGCTGGTGGTGCTGGCCCGGCATGCCGGCGAAGTGCTGAGCCGCGACCAGATCCTGCAACGCCTGCGCGGCATCGAATTCAACGGCACCGACCGCTCGGTGGACGTGGCGATCTCCAAGCTGCGGCGCAAGTTCGACGACAATGCCGGCGAAGCGCGCAAGATCAAGACCGTGTGGGGCAAGGGTTATCTGTTCAGCCGTTCCGAGTGGGAATGCTAAAGACGATGTTCAGAATCCTCTTTCGCCTGTACCTGGTGACCATCGTTTCGTTCAGCGCCGCGATCTACCTGGTACCGGACCTCGTGATCAAGGTCTTCCACGAGCGCTTCCTCACCTACAATCTCGACTATTCCCGTGGCCTGCAAACCCTCATGGTCAAGCAGTTCAAGGCCGTCCCGTCCGAGCAATGGCCGGCCCTGGCGGCGCAAATGGACAAGGAGTTCCAGCCGCTGCACATCGTGCTCAGCGGCAACGACGATGCCGGGTTTACCCTCGAGGAACAGCAGCGTTTGCAGCGCGGCGAAAACGTCGTGCGCATTGGCGACTGGGGCTGGCGCACCCTGGCGGTGACGCCGCTGGACGAGCACACCGTGGTGCAGATGGTCGTGCCGCCGGACCCGATGGACGTCAGCCTGTTGTACTGGAGCATCAACGTGCTGATCGGCGCGACCATGCTCGCCTGCCTGCTGTTGTGGCTGCGTCCGCACTGGCGCGACCTGGAGCGCCTGAAAAGCGCGGCGGAACGCTTCGGCAAGGGCCATTTGAGCGAGCGCACACAGATCGCCCCCAGCTCCAACATCGGCGGCCTGGCCAATGTCTTCGACACCATGGCGGGCGACATCGAGAACCTGCTGAACCAGCAACGGGACTTGCTCAATGCGGTGTCCCACGAACTGCGCACCCCCCTGACGCGCCTGGATTTCGGCCTGGCCCTGGCGCTGTCCGACGACTTGCCGGCGACCAGCCGCGAGCGCCTGCAAGGGCTGGTCGACCACATTCGTGAACTCGATGAGCTGGTGCTGGAACTGCTGTCCTACAGTCGCCTGCAAAACCCGGCACGGGTGCCGGAACAGGTCGAGGTGTCGCTGGATGAATTCATCGACAGCATCCTGGGCAGCGTCGATGACGAACAAGCCCCGGACATCGTCATCGACGTGCTGCTCCACGGCCAGCTCGAACGCTTCAGCCTCGACCCACGCCTGACCGCCCGCGCCCTGCAGAACCTGCTGCGCAACGCCATGCGCTACTGCGAAAAGCGCATTCAGATTGGCGTTCAGGTTTGCCCCAGGGGCTGCGAAATCTGGGTGGACGATGACGGAATCGGCATTCCGGATGACGAGCGTGAGCGGATTTTCGAGCCGTTCTATCGACTCGATCGCAGCCGGGACCGGTCCACCGGTGGATTTGGCCTGGGGCTGGCGATCAGCCGCCGGGCGCTGGAGGCGCAAGGCGGCACGTTGACGGTCGAGTCGTCGCCGTTGGGCGGGGCGCGGTTTCGGTTGTGGTTGCCGACGCCCGCCTGATTGGCTGTTAAATGGATGAGCGAATGCGAGCGACTTGATTAGTCGCCGTGGTCGATGGCAATACGCTTGCGCCAATCAGTGAGTTTGTCGGTGACTGGAAAGGGTAGGCCCCCGAGCTGTTCAATGATTGTGCATTCAGAGCCTGGTCATTAAACGGGTAAGGAGGAGGAGGTTCACGTCTAGATAGGAAATTAGACAATTCGATGGAATCGTTAGAAAGAGGCGACTCGTAGCGCGGCAGCGACCCCCTTCGCCAGTCGAGAGGGCTCGTTTGCTCAATTGTCCCAGGAGTAGGCCTAGGAGTATGCCTAGGAGTATGCCTGGATATGTTCGGACGATCGACCTTGGCAGATAACATGGTTGATATCGAAGCCGCAGAAAAAAGCGCAGCAGCAGCAGCAACGGTTAGCGCGATTCTAACTTCGCCTTCAGTAAATACAGCCGCGATCCCGCTTGAAACACCAACGCCAACAATTGCGCCGACAAGCAGCTTGCGAACAGGAAAATGCCCAGTCGGATCACTGAGGTTAACGGGATCCCCTGCGACGAACCCATACGCATTCAACCCACCTTCCCCAAACGGACTCAAACTGTCCGGGCTATCAAACCGCTTCAACCAGGTGTTATACCGCCGATAGCCATTACCTAAATCATAGTTTCCGGTCAGCGGGTCGAGCCGTTCGCCTTTGAATCCGAGCAGGCTGGGCAAGCCGTTTTTCGGGGAGCGCTCGCCATAAGGGGTGTAGGCGAAGGCTTGGGATTGCGTGGCGCTCTGCGTATTCAGCACCGATCGTTGCTGATCGGTTGCCAGCAAGGTGGTATCGACCTTGGCGTTCTGGCTCGACCGTTGCGCCAATAGCTGGTCGTCATGCTGGAAGATGCTGCGGTGCTGTGCACCTTGTATTTCGCTGGCCAAGCGACTTTTACAGTAAAAGTGCTGGAGGTCGGTCTGCTGGTGGAGCGTGGAGG
>Ga0160454_100436_pt1 | contig 17789 bp, 15 predicted proteins | sample HID1971M_E6MG_FD_108218 | JGI IMG/M metagenome (GOLD analysis project Ga0160454, IMG submission 108218) | Enriched millipede-associated microbial communities from UW Madison campus, WI, USA - HID1971M_E6 MG | ecosystem: Host-associated > Arthropoda: Insects > Digestive system > Unclassified ... | reverse complement strand
GCGAGGAGGGAGCTAAAAATCGTCCCCTGGGTGGGCCAGGGGCGCGGCTAGGAGGGGAAAAATGTGCTGGGGCCGGGAGGAGGCGGGCTGGGAGGCCAAAAAAGTGCCCTGGCTCGGCCGGGGCGCGACGCGAAGGCCAAGAAATTGCCTTGGCTCGGCCGGGGGCGCGGCTCGGAGGCCAAGAAAGTGCCCTGGCCCGGCTAGGGGCGCGACGCGAAGGCCAAAAAGGCGCCTTGGCGACGCCGGGGTCACCGCGCGGAGGCCAAAAAAGTGCCCTGGCTCGGCCAGGGGCGCCGCTCGGAGGCCAAAAAAGTGCCCTGGCCCGGCCGGGTCCCTGCATAGTCCGCTTAATCTGACAACATGATCCCCCCTTTCTCGGTAGAATCTACGAGCCTATATTGTAATCGCTTTCATCTCAGTTCTTATTATACTCACCCCCTCAATAAACAATAGGGTGACAAATTGTAAAACGGGTAGAGTATGATCTAGAATCGTTCATAAGCTCATACGTGCGGGTGGGCACTTTTAGGATCTATGGCTTCTAACGAGTCATGGCTGTGAAGCCGAAGCGGATTGCGAGACTAGAGGAGGATGGATCCACGGCTCCCTAGAAAGATACTCTTCGGAGAAGGATTTGTCGGCCACCTATTAAATCGTACACACCACGGGGGCGCAAAGAGGAGTTGAACGTTCGGAGAGAAATTGCCGGCCAGGCGATCGCAAATCGATAGCGGCTTTAACACCGCATTCGATTAACGATCGCCCGTTCATTCGCCGGCCTTACATTATGGCTTGGACACCGACACGAGAAGCTCGTTTGGACCGGAAACAACAGTTACCTCGGAAGGCAGCTCCAAATCTCTTACAAACCGCGTATCGCCGATCTCCATCTCGCTAATGTCCAACTCGACCGAGGACGGCAGATTTTTCGGCAGTGCTTCCACTTCCACGTACGGGTCCTGAACCTGCACGATGCCGCCCGACTTCGTTCCGATCGGAGTGCCCTTGAGCTTCACCGGGAGCTTCGTGCGAACGATCTCGTTCGACTGAACGAGTTGGAAGTCGACGTGAATCAGCGAGCGGGTTACCGGATCGCGCTGAAGGTCCTCCAACAGCACCGTCACCGAATTCTCGCCCTCCATCTGCAGCTCGATAAAACCGGAAGCCCCTTGTTTCAGCCATTTCTCGAACTGACTGGTGGAAATATGAATATTTTCGTTGTCCGCTTTTTTGCCGAATACGACACCCGGCAGACGCCCCTCCCGACGTAAATTCCGCAGTCCGGAAGAATTCAATAGCGGACGTTTTTCCGCATGAATGCATGCAGCCATGCTCTACCTCTCCTTTACATGAGTGATCTTAGCGCTTTAACGGCAGCCGACGGATCTCCCCAGAGCGGGGACAAATAGAGAAACATAGCATCACGACCTCCATGTCCTTTCGGAATATTAGTAATACATTAAATGTAAAAAACCACAAATATAGACGAAGGCACCCCACTCTGGAAGGAGTGGAATGCCTATGGGTTTCCTACACCATATCATAGTTTCGTCGCGGTGTCGACCGGCAGGATTCAGCTCCTTTTTTACAAGCAGCCTAAGCGCTAACGTAAATTTCTCGTTTCTTCATATCAATAACCGCACCAATGGCAGTCAAGAAATCTGTCCCGATAATTCCGTTAATCTCCATTCCATAGTCCATCGCGCCGATCTGAATTGTAAACAGCGGCACCGAAGCATCACCCAGCTTTAAACGTTCGACCCGCTTCTCATAGACAAATTCTTCGCCGCCGATTCCACGCATAGTTCTAATGACGTCCGTTAACTCCGGTTCCAGCCCTAATTCCAAGGCGGTATCAGCAGATAAAAGTGTAGCGGCCGATCCCGTATCAATCAAGACATTTGAAATCGTGCGCTCGATCCCTCGATGAGCAAATACCATCTCAACAAACGGCAAACCGCACTCCAGCTCCATTCTCATTGAAGTGCCCGCACCCCCGTCCAGGCCGTCACTTCAATATCCAGTAGATCACGGGACGTATGAATGACATACAGTTCCCGCTGCTTGTTCTCCCGGTGCAACTTCAGATAGGTTCGAAGCGCTTCCTTGCTGTTTTCGTTGAAAGAACCAACCACGGACAATTCATCGACGACACGCTTATTCCCTTGAGTAGCAGCCACGATTGCTTCGACCAGCACCCATTGAGACGGATAATGTTTGCGAACCTCTGACCATTGCATAGGAGCGATCCCTCCGTTCAATGAAAATCGTTATCTTAATTATATCAAAGGCAGTCCTATTTGCGTAATTGAACTAATCATTCTACCGATTTTTCATTCGTCGCGGTGTCGACCGGCAGAAACAACGAGAACACGCTTCCTCCGCCAGGTTCCGAAGATACTTTCATATAGCCGCCTTGCTCCGTCACGATTTTGCGTGCCAAGTACAGTCCAACGCCTACGCCCTGCGTATCCGAAGAGGAGGCTCCCCGGAAGAAGCGCTGGAACACCTTGGCGAGCTCGGCTTCGGGAATACCGAGGCCGTTGTCGGCAATATCGATCCTCGCAAACATTTCGTACCGTTCGATTGTTACCTTGATTTTGCCGCCTGCGGGCGTGTATTTGATCGCGTTGTCCAGCACGTTGCCGATCGCCTCGCCGGTCCACTTCGCATCGTGCAGCAGCGGGACGGGCACGCCCCCCTCGAACGAAATCTCCAGCCCCTTCTCCTCAGCGGCGGGATAAAAGGTCTTAATCGCAGCCAAAACCGTATCCATGAGACTCCGTCGTTCCGCGCGAACTTCGATCATTCCGCTCTCCAGCCGGGACAGCTTCACCAGGCTATCCATGAGCCAAGTCAGCTTTTCCGTCTGATCGCACGCGATCCGGGCGAATTCCGTCCGCCTGTCTGGCGGCAGCCCCTTGTTCGCAAGCATACCGTTATACATGTTCAGATTGGCGAGCGGGGTCCGAAGCTGGTGAGTGATGTCCGTAATGAGCGACTTCATCTCCTCGCTCTCTTCCTTGTACCGAAGCTTCTGCGTCCTCAAAATGCCCGATAGCTTCAGCACCTGACCCTGAAGCTTGGAGAGCAGGCTATCCTCGAACACCGGAAAGTATTCCCTGTCCTGCCCGTCGATCAGCGATTGTACGGTCAGAGACAGCTTGTCCAGTATCGCGATCATCCCGGAACGCAGAGACAGCAGATAACCCGCGAAAATAATCGCCGTCGTCAGAACAAACGCGGCCGCCGCCCACACCATTTCCTTGCTCGCGCCGGAGCGGATGAGAACGGCAAAAAACGCGCCGCAAGCGAGCGCGTAAATCGCCGAGTATATCGTTATAATGCGGGTAAAGGAGCCTTTCATCTTCTACTCTCCCCAGGTGTATCCGATGCCGAATACGGTTTTGACGAAGGCGGGCCGCTTCGGATCGTTCTCGATTTTGCTTCGGAGTCGCTTGATGGTGACGCTGAGCGTATTCTCGTCCACGAAGCTGCCCTCCGAATCCCAGAGCTTCTCCAGAAGCACCTCCCGCGTCAGCACCTGACTGCGATTCTGGGTCAGCGCCGCGAGCAGCTTGAATTCGTTCGTTGTCAGCTTGAGCTCTTGGCCGCCTTTGAACACTTTCATTTTATCGTAATGAATCGTCAAATCTTGATAGGCGAACAACGATCCGCTCTCGCCGCCCCCGCCTCTTCGAAGCACGGCCCTCACCCGCTCGCGGAGCACGGCCATGCTGAACGGCTTAGCCATGTAGTCGTCCGCTCCAAGCTTAAAGCCGAGCACCATATCCTTCTCCGTATCGTTAGCCGTCAGAAAAATAATCGGAACGTCCGAGGCGGAGCGGATCTTCTCGCACAGCTCCGTTCCCGGGCGGTCAGGGAGGTTCACGTCCAGCAAAACCAGATGAACCTCTTGGCTGCGAAAGACGCTCAAGCCTTCCTCGTACGAGTAAGCGGCCATAATCTCGTAGCCGTCTTCACCAAGCGAATAGGCCAACCCCTCGTTAAGCAGTCTATCGTCTTCCACAATCATAATCGTTGCCACGGGTTCGCCTCCTCCCTCATTTCGTCCCAAGTTCGCTTATCCCGTCGGCTCAGCCCGTTTCCCGCAATCGTTCTACGATGCTCGTTGTCCGGAATCTGCCGTAAGCGATCAAAGGCACGCTCCAGCAAGCTGCAAGAATAAGCGCGAACGCGATCAATAAGGGCACGACCGGGAACGTATAGATCGCGTAATCCGCTTCTTGACTGAACAGGACGAACGCGCCGTAGCTGATCGTCGTACCAAGCGTCGAGACGAGCAGGAGCGAAATAGCCGCATACCCCGTTCCTTCCCATAATAGCAGTTTGCGTAGCTGCTTGCTCGTCATGCCGACGCTTTCCATAACCGCGAATTCCTGCCGGCGAACGATGACGCTCGTCAGCATCGTGCTAATGAAATTCAAGATACCGATGAAGGCCAATATTAACGTTACGGCTCCGCCCAAAATGTAGAAAACGATTTTGGCGGATTCGAGCTGCTCCGCCCAATCCAGCTTGGAAGAGAGCTTCAGCTCGCGCTCGTCCGCGATCAGCCGTTCGAGCTGCTCCTGAATGAGCGAATGTCGCTTCTCATCGGCCTGTACGGCCAGTCGATACGCCGTAGGCTCTTCGCCGATCCACTTAAGCATCGCTTGCTTGCTCACGTATACATTCGGAGCGAAGCCGCCGAAAGGAATCCCATATCGGTCGGGGACGGTCCCCCCGATCTCGAACTCCCGTTCGGCGGAGCCGCCCGGCACACCAAGCGTAACGCGAGCTCCTTGCTCTACGTCCGGCGTGTTCAACAAGGCGATCTCGCCTTTCTCGAACCGCTTGAGGTCGATCGGCGTCTCCAGCTCCTTGTTCAGCTCCTGCACGTCACGGGTGTCCAGACCGACCGCAAAGCCAGCAAAACCTTCCCGGTTCGAAGACAGTTCCTCATCGGAAGGCCTCATAAAGCCTCTCTGCGCGGCCATCTCATCCATGTATTTGCCGAACACGTCGGCTGAATACGGCATGTAAGCTCTCTGCACGTAAGTCGCCCGGACATCCGTCACTCCGTCCAGCTCAGCGATTCGGCGGATGAGCGACTCTGTCAGAATGGGCCTCGATTCGCCTTCATAGCGAAAACTGAACGTTTCGTTCTCGATCTCGAAGTCGTTGCCGACGTAAGTGTCGACGAAGTTGTCGGTGTCCATGCTGAGCACAAGCGTATTGACCGTCAGGAACGTCGTCATACCCAGGAACAGCGACAGGAACACGGTCGCCGCTCTCTTCTTGTCGCGGAACAGGTTGCGCAGCGCCATGCGATACAGCTTGGCTCCGCCCCGGCCCCGCTTCCTGGAAGCCCGTACATATTTCGAGGCTTCGATCGGAGAAATCCGTCCGGCGATCCGGGCCGGCTTCCGGCTCCCGGCCATCGTCGTCAGCCAAGCGAAGAGTGCCGCGCCGACGAAGATGGCGGGATGAAACGAAATTTCGACTCCGGTTTCAAGCGTAAACGTCGCGAGCGCCATCGGCACCGCGACGAGCGACGTGATCGCTCCGGCGGCAAGTCCAAGCGGAATTCCGATCAGCGCCAGCCGATTGGCCTGTCCCCGGACAAGCCGCCTGATCTGCTTCTGCGTGGCGCCGATCGTCTTCAGCAAGCCGTACTGCTTCGTATCCGTGGAGACGGAAACGTAAAACACATTAAAGATCAGCAAATAGCCGCTGAACATGACGAAGGCGCTCATCCCCGCCATTCCCGCGTATGTCCATCCTCTGTCCCCGGGATCGCTCGCCGCTCCGCGCACCGGTTCAAGCGGCTGCTTCTCGTCCAGAGCCAACGCTTCCTCTGTTCGCTGGATCGCAGCTTCGACCGTTTTCCCGTTCTTGAACGAGACGGATGCGACCGCATCCGGACCGAGCCCGGTTCCTCCCCGAATCTCGTCCGCGAAAGCCTTGGAAACGGCAATCGTTCCCGAACGCCCCATCAAATGCGGGTAATCGATATACCAACCGCTCAGGGTAAAAGGCTCCGTGCGCTCGATCGGCTCGCCACCATCCGGGGGACGGACGGAGTAGGTCAGAGGGACGGTCATCCCCTTCTGAGGCTCTTCAAGGCCCAGTTCATCCAAAATCCAGGTCGGAACGATCGCCTCGTTCCGCTCGTCCGGGTATCCGTTCGCGCTCGGGCCCCAGAGCGGCGACTTCATCCGGCTCCATTCCGCATCGTCCAACCAACTGAAGGACGCCGCGAGAGCATCGTCCGCTTCCTCCGGAACCCAACGCGCAACGACGATCTCCACCCCGATCTCGTCCACGTCAGCCAAATCTTTAAGCCGCTCCAACTGCTCGTTCGTCGGGCTTGCCAGTATCGCGTCCGCTTTCGTTCCCAGCATTTTTTGCGCTTGCGCCTCGAAGGATTGCACGTAGCTCATCCCGATGCTGAACACGGACGCAATGAGCCAAGTGGTCAGGATGATCGCCAGCACGATGTAACGGTTTCTTGAACGATTCGCCCTTAAGCTCCGCTTGATCAGCTTGTCTATAGCAGCCTTGTTGCCATTCGGGAACATCATGGCCGCATCCCCCCGACGATGAGGCCGTCTCCAATCCGGACAACGGTGTCGGCCAGCTGCGCAATCTCCTCGCTGTGGGTAATCATGACGATCGTCTGGTTAAACTGCTTGCTCGTCACCTTCAGCAGCCCGATCACTTCCTGGCTCGTGCGGCTGTCCAGATTCCCCGTCGGCTCGTCCGCCAACACGATCGACGGCTTCGTCGCCAGTGCACGGGCGATGGCGACCCGCTGCTGCTGTCCTCCCGACAGCTCTCCGGGCAAGCTGTCCAGCTTCTGCGCAAGGCCCAACGTCTTGACGATATGCTCCAAGTACGTCTTATCGACGGCGTTGCCGTCCAGCTCGATCGGCAGCACGATATTCTCGTAGACGTTCAGAATCGGCACCAGGTTGTACTGCTGGAACACGAAGCCGATTTTGCGCCTGCGGAATACGGTAAGCTCGTCGTCGTTCATCTCGAACAGCGATTTTCCTCCGATATGCACCTCGCCGCTCGTGGGACGATCCAGCCCTCCGAGCATATGAAGCAGCGTCGACTTCCCGCTTCCCGAGCTGCCGACGATCGCGACGAACTCGCCTTCCCGTACTTCCATCGACACGCCGTCCAGCGCTTTAACGAGATTCGGCTCTCGTCCGTATATTTTCGTTAACTCCTTCGTTCGCAGCAAGATCATTCCGGTACACTCCAGACTTATTAAGAGGTTTATAGTCTGTATTATACCTATCGCTTCTTACATTCTTGTGACAGAAAGTTACTACGTTAATATCGCTGGGGGAGGCAGGCCATCGCTTGTCGCGGGTGCGGCATATGTGGACTCCACGCTTAATCCGAACGAGCTTGGAACGTACCGCGACAGGAGCGTCGCCAGAACTTTAAGCGTCGCATGATCGGTAGCATAGATCCCGATGGCAAGCTCGGGCGCCCCTTCTCCCCAAGTCTCGCTTAATCTTGAGGCGATCCGAATATTGTTCCGCAATTCCTTGAGGGATCCGGGCAGTTGCCATAGTCCGTCGCGTAAGGAAGACAGAAGGATGCGTAGACTAATCGAAGAACGAAAGTGGAGCAGCTGCCGCGGCAGCTGCTCCTTTTTACCGATACCTGATCCATTACGTTCAAGAACCGCTATGGACCTCGGATTTCGTGTAGTAGAATACATTGAAGAGAAAAAACAACAAGAAGACGGCTGCCTGAGGATACAGTGCATGGATGCGGTATATATCATCGGGGACATTCGCTTTCATAATATCCAGTAAGTGTACGATCATGGAGCCGAAAGGGATATAGCTGACAAAGGTAACGCGCCCGGCAATATGGTCTTCAACCCCTTGCATTCCCATCATATTGATGAGAACGGCGACGATTCCCAGCACAATCGGCGGAATGAAGCTTTTGCCTATGATCCCTACCGTCATCGTAACCGGGATAAGCAGCGCTTGGAACGCCAACATCCATGCGTGTGCACGGGTGAACTTCCAGAATAACTCTTCTGAAACCGACTGTTCACTCATGATGCTGCCCGCAGCCAAGGTCAAAGCATAATTCAACACAAAGATTGCCGTCGATAAGAACAGAATGATGATCATCTTGCCGATCAGGATCTTCACACGATGATGCGGGTATACGAAAAGCTGGTTGATCGTATTATCACCGTATTCCCGAACGACAACAAAGCCTGCGAGCAGCGAAAGCAGCAACGGTGCGATCATGATATTGAGGAACAGAGAATTGTTGATCAAAAGCTCGTTCCAATTCAAGTTCCTTGATTGCCCGAATATCGATAATACGGCCGGCAGCATGCCGCCGAAGAGCGTCAGCCACAGGAGCTGGGTGCGTTTTAATTTCAATATCTCGGCATAGAAAACGTTAAGCACTGAGTTCGCCCCCCGTCAAGCTTAGGAAGTAATCTTCCAAGGTTTCGCGCAGCATCGTGATTTCCGCAACCTCGATCCGGTTCTCAACCAGCATTCGATTGATGGCGGCCGACTCCGACAACTGCTCGAACACCCGTATAACCCCCGGTTCGGGAACGGAGTAATCGCGAATGTCCATTTTTTGTTCTAACAGCATGACCGCCTCGCGCTCGTTGCTCACTTTAAATTCGACGCAATGCCTGTTTTTCATCTGCAGATCCTGCTGCTCGATCTCCTCAACCAGCCTTCCGCGATGCACGATGCCCAGCTTCGTCGCCATCTGCTGGACCTCGCTTAAGATATGGCTTGATACGAGCACGGCAATATTCCGCTTGGAGGCCAAGTCAATAATTAACTGCCGCACTTCCTTGATTCCGGCCGGGTCCAGTCCGTTTGTCGGTTCGTCGAGAATAAGCAATTCCGGATGGTGAAGCAAGGCCCGGGCGATGCCAAGACGCTGCTTCATACCCAGCGAGAAATTTTTCACTCTTTTGTTGCGGGCGTCCAGCAAACCGGCTTGTTCCAGCGATTCCTCCATGCTCTCCTTGTTCCCAATCCCCATCATCCGCCGGTGAATGTCCAAGTTCTCGACAGCTGTCAAATTCGTGTAAAAACCGGGGATTTCGATCATGGAACCGATGCGTTCGAAAGCGGACTTGCGGCTTGATTCCGCGTCCTTCCCGAACAATTCGATCCGTCCGGACGTGGGCTTGATCAAACCCATGATCATGCGGATCGTCGTCGTTTTACCGGCTCCATTCTGCCCGAGGAATCCGTAGATTTCGCCTTTTTTTAGAGAAAGGCTGATCCCGTCAACGGCCGTGTGCGTCTTGTACTTTTTGGTAAGGCCGCTTGTTTTCAAGATATATTCCACTCGTTTCCAACCTCCTTAGAGCTTTTGCGAAGCTAGCTTCGCAACCATTCGCATGGGTTGGATTGATTATACGATAGCGGATTTACATCGGATTGAACTATTTCTTACATGTTTCTTAAGTTGCCCGAGGCAGGTAGAAGGAGAACACGGTCCGCTCATTCGGAATGCTGCTCGCTTGAATCTCGCCGCGCTGCTTCTCGACCAGTTTCTTGACAATCGTCAGACCTAGTCCATTGCCTTGCTGGCTCGCGTTGCGGGAAGCTTTGCCGGTGTAGAGGCGCTCGAAGACATGGGGCAAGTCGGTCTCCGAAATCCCTTGGCCGCAATCCCATACGTCGACCCACACCCGTGCTTCCGCTTCCCGCACCCGAATGCCGATCGTCTCACCATTCGCACCGTAACGAAGTGCATTGCTCAGCAGATTGTTCATGATTCTTTCGATGCTCTGCCTGTTTCCCCAAACATAAACGTGCCGCTCCGGAAATTCCAGTTGCGGCGTGAGCCCCGCGAGTTGGAACTGTTGGTAGAAAGAGAGGACTGACTCCTGTATTTTCTCGACGATATTTAATTTTTCGGGCTCCGGCGCGTCTTCGTCGGCTTCTAATTTGGACAGTTCGAAAAAGTCCCTGACCAATGCATCCAGCTTGTTTCCCTTGGCGGCTATGATCCGGAAGTACTGCTGCCGAATGTCTTCCGTCAAGGTCTGATCACGTTGCATGACTTCCACATATCCCATAATCGCTGTCAACGGTGTGCGCAGATCATGGGATAAGTGGGTAATCATCTTCTTTCGTTCGGATTCCAGCAGATTAAGCTTCTCCATGTTTTGCTGCAAATCGTCTATGAGCCGGTTTATGCTTCCTCCGAGTTCGATCAAAACGGAACTGCTGCTTGGGAGGCGCACTCTTTGGTTGATGGCTCCCGCACGTATCTCTTCAACCCGCGCGGTCATAAGTGCCAATTGCCGCTTCATGTGCCATTGGCGATAACCAAGCAAGGTGCTTACGGCCAGCAGGATGACGGAAATCGGGATGTACGCCGGCATCAACCCGTGGCCTCCCCCAGCTTGTACCCGATTCCCCACACCGTTTGGATATAGATCGGGTTTGACGGATCCAGCTCGATTTTGGTGCGCAGCCGTCGGATGTGAACCATGACAGTATTCTCGTCGGAGATCGTTTCTTCTTTCCAGACAGCCTGAAAAATTTGCGATTTCGTGAATACCCGTGTGGGATAGCTCAGAAACAGCTTTAAAATATCAAACTCTTTAGCTGTCAGCGTCATTTTGCCGGCAAGGGAAGTGACTTCATAGGTATGCAGGTCGATCGCCAGTTCGCCATGGGTCAGCACGGTTGGAGAATGGTTGTTCGAATGGTTATTGAAGTAAAAGTAGCGCCGAAGCATCGCCTTGACTCTGGCGGACAATTCCCCAAGCCCGAATGGCTTCGTCAAATAATCGTCCGCCCCGAGTCCGAGACCGATGATTTTATCCACCTCTTGCCCTTTGGCGGACAAGATCAGCACGGGAATGTTATGGTTTTCACGGACGCGGCGGAGCACCTCGTAACCGTCAATCTCAGGCAACATCAGATCCAATATCAGAAGTTGGAAAGACATTTGCTTGATAAAGCCCATGGCTTCCTCCCCTGTATAAGCAGAGGTTGTATTATAGCCTTCCGTACGTAAGCAGTTGACCAGTAAGCCGTGAATTTCCAAGTCATCCTCGACAATAAGAATGTTCGATGCGATGATGCTCACCCCTCGGTATAAGATCGGATACGTTTATCATATGGTGCTCAGCGGTTGACAGGCCCAACGCCGGGCGCTCAGTTTCAGCGTCGTCTCCCGATTGCTTACACCGAAACGCTCTTTGATCAGGAGAGAACCGAGCGCAACGCGCACCGGGTACGCTTTTTGCCCCACGATGGGGTAACCCAAGGTTTGGACGTAGTTCTCCTTCGCCTTGTCCCATGGGAGGAGTTTGGCAAGTTGAACCCACCGATTGTTGGGGTTCAGCTTCTCACCGAAGGGGAGGTAAAAGTTTTCTAAAAGATCAGGGGTCATTTCGTTCCGATGAAACACGTACGCTTCCTTCATCTGCAAGGGTTTTGGCTGTTTTCCGAGAATTTCCTTGCAGATGAATTCGACAAAAAGGGCCTCAAATCCTTTTGGGAGTAGGAAGTTTTCGTTGTTCAGCAAGCCCTAAATTGTGAGAGTAAGAGGAAAAGGCGCCTCCCCTTAAGGAAGCGCCGAGTTTTGCTCCGCTTGTCGGGAGCGGTCGATTAGCGGACCGAACGGATGGAACCTCGCTTGCGTCTTTCGCCATCGCTTGAACGAATCTAGAAATACAGTCGCCCCGAAGCTTTGCAGAATGAACACGCATGGAAAAATATCGATCCGGTACCGGGTCTGCATTTCGATGACAATATGAAGCGCCGCATAGCCGAGCAGCAGCAGCATAAACATCGATGCTTCCACACTTGCCCCCCGGTAGGCCATCACTCCCACGGCGATTAAGGCGAATTGCGCCAGCAGCACGTATTGAATCCGTTCTATCTGAATCAATCTTTTCTGCAGCTCCGGCCGAATCTGATCCTGGATACTCCACATTGCAGCCGAATCTTCCGCCCCCCACATCGACCTCGCTTTGCTAAGAAACAGCTCCCCGACCTGCCGCTTATCAGTCAGACGCTGCTTAAGCAGCTCCAGCTCCGCTCCATTCCTTTCCTCTCCTTGCGGAAATTGCAGCACATACACCGTATCGTCATACGACCAGCCTCCGTTCGTATCCGGGTTAAGGCCGATCATGAACTTCCAGTACGGCTCCTGGTTCGACAACGGGGATGATGTAACCCCCGTTTCCACAAGGGCGAAGCTGGCGAGCTGCTGGACGAGGAGATAGACGGCGATCGCCCCTGCCGTTCTGGCAGCCAGCGCGCCCCACTTCCTCTCCCGGATACTCGGCAGCAGCTTAAACAACACGATGTAAGCGACTAGGCCGACTAGGAAAAAGCCGCCCAACGGCCTCATCAAATGAGCGAATCCGAAACAAAGCCCGACTGCGAGCCAATCCCACTTACCGGCCAAGCCCCGGTGAATGATTATATAGACGCCAAGAAAAAAGAAAAAAACGGAGATATGCTGGTTGGTCAGCACCGAGCACATCATTATGTTCGGTACGTATACGGCATACAGCAACGCCGCCGCCCTTCCGCCCGTTTCGCTGAACGCGCGGGCCGTCGACAAATAGATGAGGATTGCCGTACCGGCCTGAAACAACACGTTAAACACCTTCAGCGCGATCGGATCCGTACCGAACAGCGTAATGATGAACGCCTCGTAGAGCGCAAAACCGATCTGGTATCCCCACCGGGTAAAGTAATCGTTTGTTCCGAACGAAAAATCTCCGGAAGCGGCGCTTAATGCCCCCGAATGCATATCGAGAAAATCCGATATGGGCTGCGTATCGACGGTAAAAATCCATATCAGCCTTGCGCCGATTGCAATGGAGAGCATCGCAGCTAGAAAGACGCCCCTCCCCAAATACCGCGTCGCGGCGAAGAGAAGCAGCAGCAGGACTACGGCCGCCCCTCCCGTCAGGAGCACCACGGCGGTCCTTCCCGATTCGAAATAAGAGCTCGCATTGGCAGAAGAATACCACAGCATCCAGGCGAACAAACCGAAACCGCACACCGCAAGAAGTCGGGATACCCACTTCGAGGTGGAGCTAATCATCTTTCCAGGTTCCAAGACACTTCGTCCTTTCAAGTTAACGCCTGTCTTTCACTGCCCGGCACGAGTATGCGCGAGCCGTCGCAAACCGTACACGACTAATACTACTTAATCGCCGGAATCGCCGCCGGAGTCTTTGATCCCGTCCGGCGGCTCCGCAGAGGAAGCACGGACGATGAGCTTCGTCGGCACGCGAAGCATCGCTCGGTCCTGAAGCGGATCGCCGATCAAGGAAAGCAATCTTCGCCCCGCCTGCACGCCGATCTCCTCGCCTTGCTGGGCGACGCAGGTCGGCGGAATGCGAGCATACTGGGAATGATCGTAATCGTCGAAGAAAATGACGGACAAATGCTGCGGAACCGATCTTCCGCAAGCTTCGGCCATCCGCATCGCGATAAGGCCGATCTCCTCGTTGGCGGCGAACAGCGCGGTCAGGTCGGCCTGCTCGTTCAGAAACGCGCCAAGCCGCTCGGGCTCCGCGCTTTCGATCACCCGTCCCCGATCGAACATGACGCCGTAATCGTTCAGCGCCTGCCTATAGCCCTCCAGCCGCTCCTCCAGACTAGTCGTTCCGCTATACGGCGACGTCACGAAAGCGATCCGGCGATGTCCGAGCCGCAGCAAATGCTCCGTCGCTTCATAAGCGCCGGCATAATGATCGGAGCAGACGCAGTTCGTCTCCACCCCGCGCAAATAGCGATCGATCACGACAATCGGATAACGATCCAGCGACAGTCTCAGCATCGCCTCGTTATAGGTCTGCCCGTCTGACGGATAGACGATGATTCCCTTCGCTCCCGCAGCGAGCGCTTCCTTGAGCTTCTCTTCCTCCCGCTTCTGCGAATCTCCCGTCGTCATCAGCATTATCCGGCAAGGCGAGCCTTCAAGCGCCTTCTCGATGCCTTCGACCAGACGCGTCATCAGCAATCCCCGCAGCCTTGGAATAAGTACGGCGACAAGTTGGGGCCCCCGGTTCTCCGCAGGCCGTCCGGCATAACGGATCGGCTCCCCGCCCTCCTCGGCGCGGGAAACGAATGAGCCTCTTCCCTGAATCCGATAAACGATTCCCTCCTCGACCAGCTTGTCCATCGCTCCCCGGATCGTGATCCGGCTGACGTCAAACTGCTTGCACAATTGATTTTCCGACGGCAGTCGGCTTCCTTCCCGCCATTTGCCCGCCCGGATTTGGTCCAGTACATAGGCTCGCACCTGCTCGGATAAGGGCGTTCGTTTCGTTGCGCTCATTTTCTGCTCACTCCATTCCACAAGACAATACAAATATACAACTTTATCTTCAAAAATCCGACTTCGATTGTTTACTCCACGTATAATTTCTATTACTATTCACTATAACACGTTATACCAAACTTGTATATTTGTTATATGGAGGTTTATCGAATGAGCAAAAAAGTGGCCCACGTCATTCCCCATACCCATTGGGACAGAGAATGGTATATGCCTTACGAAAAGCATCATGCGCGATTGATTGCCCTGATGGATACGCTTTTGGATACGCTTGAACGGGACGATCAATTTCGCAGCTTCCATCTGGACGGACAAACGATCATTCTCGAGGATTATTTGCAGGTGCGCCCGGAAAACCGCGAGCGTCTAACCGAGCTGATCCGTCAGGGAAAAATCGCGATTGGACCTTGGTACGTTCTGCAGGACGAATTTCTGACCAGCAGCGAAGCGAACGTCCGCAACCTGCTTATCGGACACAAGGACGCGCAGGCCTATGGCCCCGTCGCCAAAATCGGGTATTTCCCCGACTCCTTCGGCAACATGGGGCAGGCGCCTCAACTGCTTAGGCAAGCCGGCATCGGCAACGCCGTGTTCGGCAGAGGCGTAAAGCCGACGGGCTTCAACAACTCAGTCGCGGATTCCGCCGCCTACGAATCCCCGTTCTCGGAAATGGTCTGGCGCGCGCCGGACGGCTCCGAGGTGCTCGGCATCCTGTTCGCCAACTGGTACCACAACGGGATGGAAATTCCCGTCGGAGACGAAGAGGCCCGCGCCTACTGGCCGGAGCGCTTCGCCAACGTCGAGCGCTTCGCGTCGACGCCGCAGCTGCTGTTCATGAACGGCTGCGACCATCAGCCGGTGCAGACCGATTTGACCGCGGCGCTGGATACGGCGCGTCGGCTCTATCCCGATTACGAGTTTCGGATCAGTACTTTCTCCGAATACGTCGCGGCGGTAGAACAATCGATTGACAAGCCGCTTACCGTAGTCGAAGGGGAATTGCGCAGCCAGCGGACCGACGGGTGGGGCACGCTCGTCAACACCGCCTCCGCGCGCGTGTATGTGAAGCAGGCGAATGTTAAAGGTCAGGCGCTGCTGGAAAAAATCGCCGAGCCCTCCGCCGCATTCTCCGCGCTGCTTGGACGGGAGTACCCACGGCCGCTGCTCGATTACGCTTGGAAAACGTTGATGCAAAACCATCCGCACGACAGCATCTGCGGCTGCAGCGTCGACGAGGTTCACGCCGAGATGATGACCCGCTTTGCGAAAAGCCGCCACGTCGCAGAAGCCCTGGCGCAAGAAAGCGGACGCTTCCTTGCCGGTCGGACGGACACCTCCGCTTTCGCCGGGCGGTCCGCCGTTCCGTTCGTCGTCATGAATTACGCCGGCCGGGAGCGGTCGGGAGCGGCGGTCGTGGAGCTGGAAATCGCGAAAGAGCCGCTGGGTTATGACCGTTCGGCGGAAATCTATGAGGAGCTGGAGAGACTGGACATCGTGGGCGGAGTGATTGTCGACGAGAGGTTGCAGCCAGTCGCCGCCGATATTGAGGACCTGGGCGTGAAGTTCGGCTACGCGCTTCCGGACGATCGTTTCCGGCAGCCGTATATGGCCCGGCGCATCAAGGTTACGCTTAAGGCGGAGCAAGTGCCGGGAATGGGACACCGGGCGTACGCTTGGCTGCCCGCATCCGAAGGCATGCGCCTCCCCGCTGCGATTCCGCCCGCGGATGAGCTCGGCAACGAGTATTTCTCGATTGTCGTCCAATCGAATGGGAGCCTGACGCTGATGGACAAGGAAACGGGAGCGGTCTACGAAAATCTGTGCGTCTATGAAAACGTGGGCGATATCGGCAACGAATACGTGTTTAAGCAAGACGGGGACAATCGGATTCTGACAACTCGGGATCTGACGGCCGAGACGCGAATCGTGTCCGCGACCGCTGTCGCCACAATCGTCGAGATCGTACATCGCTGGGAAATTCCCGCGGAAGCCGATGCCTCGCTGCAGTCGGAGAGAGCCAAGATCGTGCCGGTCAGCCGGCGCGTCGCAGGACGCTCGGAGCGGACCGTGCCGCTTGTCATCGTCACCCGAGTGACGATCGAACAAGGCTCACGGGCGCTGAAAATTACTGCTTCCTTCGACAATCAGGCTAAGGATCATCGGCTGCGGGCGCTACTCCCTAGCGGCATCGCCTCCGACATCCATTACGTCGATTCGGTATTCGAGATCGCCGAGCGGCCCAACGAACCGGCCGCAGAGTGGATCAATCCGAGCAATGCCCAGCACCAGCAGGCTTTCGTCGCGCTCGACGTCGAAGCATGCGGGTTGGCCGTCGCCAATATCGGACTGAACGAATATGAGATACTCGGCGACGATCGCCGCACAATCGCGGTCACTCTCCTGCGCGCCGTAGGCGAGCTGGGAGATTGGGGCGTCTTCCCTACGCCGGAAGCGCAATGTCAGGGCTCGCAAAGCGTCGAGTTCGCCATTATTCCGTATGGCGGACGTAATGATCGTTGCGAAGCGGCCGCAGAAGCGTACGCCTTCCAGACGCCATGGACCGCCGAACAGACGGAGGTTCATGCCGGCGACCTGCCTCCGGTCCACGGCTGGCTGGATTGGAGCGGCGAGCAGCTTGCGCTGTCAGCCGTCAAAGGCGGCGAACTCCCCGGCCAATATGTCGTCCGCTGGTATAACCTGTCCGGCTCGGCGACAGAGCTGGTTCTGCGTCCCGACAGCGGACGGCCACTGCTCGGAGACAACGGTAAATCGCCTACCGGCTGGTGCTTCAGCAACATCTTGGAGCAACCGCTGCACGAGCTCGAAGCCGATTCCGACGGCGTCGTCCGCTTGCCGGTCAAACCGCGCGAGATTGTGACTCTGCTGTGGAGCCCGCCGGTGGTCTGAAGTCGGAGAAAAAGGTTCCCTATTGACCGCTTAGAGGCACTCATCCGCTTGGGTTCGCTCGTGTAACGGTCTGCGAGACCGTTAGAGGTAGTCGCTAATTCGAATTCGCTCGCGCAACGGTCTGCGAGACCGTTAGAGGCTGTCATCTGCCCGGTTTCGCTCGTGTAACGGTCTGCGAGACCGTTAGAGGCTGTCATCCGCTCGGTTTTCCTCGTGTAACGGTCTGCGAGACCGTTAGAGGATGTCATCCGCTCGGTTTCCCTCGTGTAACGGTCTGCCAGACCGTTAGAGGCTGTCATCCGCTCGGTTTTCCTCGTGTAACGGTCTGCGAGACCGTTAGAGGATGTCATCCGCTCGGTTTCCCTCGTGTAACGGTCTGCCAGACCGTTAGAGGCTATCATCCGCTCGGTTTCCCTCGTGTAACGGTCTGCGAGACCGTTAGAGGATGTCATCCGCTCGGTTTCCCTCGTGTAACGGTCTGCCAGACCGTTAGAGGCTATCATCCGCTCGGTTTCCCTCGTGTAACGGTCTGC
>Ga0160454_100430_pt1 | contig 18455 bp, 14 predicted proteins | sample HID1971M_E6MG_FD_108218 | JGI IMG/M metagenome (GOLD analysis project Ga0160454, IMG submission 108218) | Enriched millipede-associated microbial communities from UW Madison campus, WI, USA - HID1971M_E6 MG | ecosystem: Host-associated > Arthropoda: Insects > Digestive system > Unclassified ... | reverse complement strand
GCTGACCGCCGCGCCGAGTTTTTCCACGAATTTGTCGTAGATGCCTTCCTGGGCATAGATGCGGCAGGCGGCGGTGCAGTCCTGGCCGGCGTTATAGAAACCGAAGGTGCGGATGCCTTCCACGGCGGCGTCGATGTCGGCGTCGTCGAAGATGATCACCGGGGCCTTGCCGCCCAGTTCCATGTGCATGCGCTTGACGCTGTCGGCGGTGCTGGAAATGATGTTCGAGCCGGTGGCGATCGAGCCGGTCAGCGACACCATGCGCACTTTCGGGTGGGTGACCAGCGGGCTGCCGACCGTGGGACCACGGCCAAACACCAGGTTGAGCACGCCAGCGGGGAAGATTTCCGACGCCAGTTGTGCCAGGCGCAGGGCGGTCAACGGCGTCTGTTCCGACGGCTTGAGCACCACCGTGTTGCCGGCGGCGAGGGCTGGGGCGATTTTCCAGGCGACCATCATCAGCGGGTAGTTCCACGGCGCGATGGAGGCGATCACCCCCACCGGGTCGCGGCGGATCATCGAGGTGTGGCCGGGCAGGTATTCGCCACCGGCCGAGCCGCTCATGCAACGGCTGGCGCCGGCAAAAAAGCGGAACACGTCGGCGATCGCCGGAATCTCGTCGTTAAGCGCGGCGCTGTAGGGCTTGCCGCAGTTGTCCGATTCCAGCTTGGCCAGCTCTTCGCCGTGGGCCTCGATGGCGTCGGCGAGTTTGAGCAGCAGCAGCGAGCGTTCCTTGGGCGGGGTCTGCGACCAGCTGTCGAACGCAGCATCGGCGGCGCGTACGGCGGCATCGACCTGGGCTTCGCTGGCTTCGTTGATTTCCACCAGCACGCGGCCCAGCGCCGGGTTGAACACCGGTTGGGCGGGGCCTTCGCCGTTGATGAGTTGGCCGTTGATCAAGAGTTGGGTTTGCATGTTCTTGTCCTCTTTGGAACTGTTGTTATTTCCCCTGACGAAACCGGCTCAAAATGTGGGAGCGGGCTTGCTCGCGAAGGGGCCATCACCTTCAACATTGATGTTGGCTGACACACCGCTTTCGCTGGCAAGCCAGCTCCTACAAGATTCGGTTTCTTCAGTGGCTGAGTTGTCTGTTATTTCCCGCCGCTACCCGCCACGCTCTCACCGCCCCGCGTCAGGTAATAGGCGCCGAGGATCGGCAGCATGGTCACCATCATCACCAGCATCGCCACGACGTTGGTCACCGGCACGTCCCGGGGGCGGCTGAGCTGGTTCAGCAGCCACAGCGGCAGGGTGCGTTCATGGCCGGCGGTGAAGGTGGTGACGATGATCTCGTCGAACGACAGCGCAAACGCCAACATGCCTCCGGCCAGCAGCGCCGAGCCCAGGTTCGGCAGGATGATGTAGCGGAAGGTCTGCCAGCCGTCGGCACCGAGGTCCATCGAGGCTTCGATCAGACTGTGGGAGGTGCGGCGCAAGCGGGCGATGACGTTGTTGTAGACGATCACCACGCAGAAGGTCGCGTGGCCGACGATGATGGTGAACATCCCCGGCTCGATGCCCAGCGTCTTGAACGTCGCCAGCAGCGCGATCCCGGTGATGATGCCGGGCAGGGCGATCGGCAGGATCAGCATCAGCGAGATGCCTTGCTTGCCGAAGAAGTCCCGGCGATACAGCGCCGCCGAAGCCAGCGTGCCGAGGACCATGGCGATCAGCGTGGCAATCGAAGCGATCTGCAACGACAGCTTGATCGCTTCCAGTACGTCGGGCCGCGAGAACGCCACGCCGATCCACTTCAGCGTGAAGCCCTTGGGCGGGAAGCTGAACGCCGCGTCTTCGGTGTTGAAGGCGTACAGGAAGATGATCAGGATCGGGAAGTGCAGGAACACCAACCCGCCCCAGGCTGCAATGCGCAAACCCAGGGATGCTTTTTCAGAGTGCATCGAAGGCCCCCAGTCGTTTGACGATGGACAGGTAAATGGCGATCAGCACGATCGGCACCAGGGTGAAGGCGGCCGCCATCGGCATGTTGCCGATCGCACCTTGCTGGGCGTAGACCATGCTGCCGACGAAGTAGCCCGGCGGGCCGACCAGTTGCGGCACGATGAAGTCGCCCAAGGTCAGCGAGAAGGTGAAGATGGAACCTGCGGCAATGCCCGGAATCGCCAGCGGAAGTGTCACTTGCATGAAGGTCTGGCGTGGCTTGGCGCCGAGGTCTGCCGAGGCTTGCAGCAAGGACGGTGGCAGGCGTTCCAGCGAGGCCTGGATCGGCAGGATCATGAACGGCAGCCAGATGTAGACGAACACCATGAAGCGTCCCAGGTGCGAGGTCGACAAGGTACTGCCGCCGACGCCGGGAATGCCCAGGATGAACTGCAAGACCGGCTCCAGCCCCAGGTGCTGGACGAACCACTGCGCCACGCCACCCTTGGCCAGCAACAGGGTCCAGGCATACGCCTTGACGATGTAACTGGCCCACATCGGCATCATCACCGCGATGTAGAAAAACGCCTTGGTCTTGCCGGTGGTGTAGCGGGCCATGTAGTAGGCAATCGGGAACGCGACGATGGCGCTGGCGATCGAGACGACGACCGCCATGCTCAAGGTGCGCAGGATGATGTCGAAGTTCGATGGCTGGAACAGTGCGGCGAAGTTCGCCAGGGTCAGGTCCGGAGTGACCGCCATGGTGAAGTCGTCGAAGGTGTAGAAACCTTGCCACAACAGGGTCAGCAACGAGCCGAGGTAGATCGCGCCGAACCACAGCAGCGGCGGCACCAGCAGCATCGACAGGTACAGGTTCGGCCGGCGATACAACAGGTTGGAAAATCGGCGCAACGGCGAGCCACTGGCCGGGTTTTGCGGGAGAGCGACGCTGGTCATTTCACACCCCACCCACGATGGTGTCGTGCAACGGGATCATCGCTTCACGCGCCCAGCGTGCGCTGAGGCGTTGCCCGGTCTGATGTTGCGCGCTGGTATCGAGCCACTGATTGTTGGCCTGGCTGATGTTCAGGGTCTGGCCATTTTCCAGCTTCAGTTCATAACGTGTGGCGCTGCCCTGGTACTGGATGTCGTGCAGTAAACCGCTGACTTCGATTTCGTGCGCGGCCAGTGGGCCTTCGGCGAAACGCACGTGTTCCGGGCGAATCGAAAACGGTTGTGGATTGCCGCTCAACTGCTGCGCCAGATCGCCGCGAATCACGTTGGACGTGCCGACGAATTCGGCGACGAAGGTGGTCGCCGGTTTCATGTACAGGTTACGCGGCGAATCGACCTGTTCGATGCGACCCTTGTTGAACACGGCGACGCGATCGGACATCGACAACGCTTCGGTCTGGTCGTGGGTGACGAAGATAAAGGTGATGCCGAGCTGGCGTTGCAGCTTCTTCAGTTCACTCTGCATTTGCTCGCGCAGCTTCAGGTCGAGCGCGCCCAAGGGTTCGTCGAGCAGCAGCACACGCGGACGGTTGACCAGGGCGCGGGCAAGGGCTACGCGCTGGCGCTGGCCACCGGACAGTTGCACCGGTTTGCGCTCGCCGTAACCGCCGAGGGCGACCATGTCGAGGGCTTCTTCGGCGCGTTTGCGGCGTTCGGCCTTGCCGACGCCTTTGACTTTCAAGCCATAGGCGACATTGTCGAGTACGTTCATGTGTGGGAACAGCGCGTAATCCTGGAACACGGTGTTCACGTCACGCTGGTACGGCGGCAGGCCGGCGGCCTCCTCGCCATGAATGCGGATCGAGCCCGCGCTCGGTTGTTCAAAACCGGCGATCAGGCGCAGGCAGGTGGTTTTGCCCGAGCCCGAAGGCCCAAGCATGGAGAAGAACTCGCCGTCCTGGATGTCGATGGAAACCCGGTCAACGGCTTTCACTTCGCCGAACTGACGGGAAACGTTGGTGAACTGGACTGCAAGCGTCATGGTGCGGTGCTCCGAAAAGGCGAGGGCCGTCGCAGCGGCCCTGCCTGGACTTCTGAAAAAACGAGAAACGGTCAACTACAGCCGAATGCCTTGCTCGGCAGTGGCAACAGAGGTGGTCAACTGTGGGAGCTGGCCTGCCGGCGATGGCGTCAGCACCGTCAATACTGTGTTGCCTGTTACTCCGCCATCGCCGGCAGGCCAGCTCCCACAGGGATCTACTTCATTTCAGGGATCGCGCAGACTAGCGACCGCCCATGATCGCGATGTAGTCCTGGGTCCAGCGGCTGTACGGCACGAACTTGCCGCCTTCGGCCTGTGGAGTTTTCCAGAAGGCGATCTTGTCGAACTGGTCGAACCCATTGGTCTTGCAACCTTCGGCGCCGAGCAGTTCGCTTTCCTTGCACGCGGCCGGTACCGCTGGCAACGAACCGAACCACGCCGCCACGTCACCCTGGACTTTCGGTTGCAGCGACCAGTCCATCCATTTGTAGGCACAGTTGGGGTGCTTGGCTTCGGCATGCAGCATGGTGGTATCCGCCCACCCGGTGGCGCCTTCTTTCGGGATGGTCGAGGCGATCGGCTGCTTCTCGTTGACCAGGCCGTTGACCTGATACGGCCAGGCCCCGGACGCCACCACGCCTTCGTTCTTGAAGTCACTCATCTGCACGGTGGTGTCGTGCCAGTAGCGGTGGATCAACGGCTGCTGCGCGCGCAAGAGATCGAGCACCGCCTTGTATTGCGCTTCGGTCAGTTCGTAGGGGTTCTGGATGCCCAGTTCCGGCTTGGCGGTCTTGAGGTACAGCGCCGCGTCGGCGATGTAGATCGGGCCGTCATAGGCCTGAACGCGGCCCTTGTTCGGCTTGCCATCCGGCAGGTTTTCGGCATTGAACAACACGCCCCAGCTGTCGGGCGCGGTCTTGAAGACGTTGGTGTTGTACATCAATACGTTCGGACCCCACTGGTACGGGGTGCCATAGGTCTGGTTGTTGACCACATACCACGGCGCATCTTTCAGGCGCGGGTCGAGGTTCTTCCAGTTCGGGATCAACGTCGTGTTGATCGGCTGCACCCGCTTGCCGACGATCAGGCGCAAGGAAGCGTCGCCGGACGCCGTCACCAGGTCATAACCGCCCTTGGCCATCAGGCTGACCATTTCATCGGAGGTCGCGGCGGTTTTAACGTTCACCTTGCAGCCGGTTTCCTTCTCGAAACCGGTCACCCAGTCGTAGGCCTTGTCGCTTTCGCCACGTTCGATGTAGCCGGGCCACGCCACGATATCGAGTTGCCCTTCGCCGGCACCGACAGCCTGCAACGGCTCGGCGGCCTGGACACTGGCACTGGCCAGCAGCGCGGTGGTGATTGCACTGAGCAGTGCGGTCTTGTGCACGAACATGGAATTTCCCTCTTCTTCAAATTATGGTCGGGGCAGTGGTGAACGTGGTGAAGCATGCCGCTATCGGCTTGTTATTAGCGTAGTCAGAGATGTTGCCCGTGGCGGGCCATGATGTGCCGCACCACGCTGTAGTCCTGGAGCGAATCGCTGGACAGGTCCTTGCCGTAGCCCGATCGCTTGAGCCCGCCGTGGGGCATCTCGCTGACCAGCATGAAATGGCTGTTGATCCAGGTGCAGCCATATTGCAACCGCGCGGCGACCTGCATCGCCTTGTCCAGGTTCTGGGTCCAGACCGAGGAGGCCAGGCCGTATTCCGAGTCGTTGGCCCAGTCCACGGCTTGTTCGAGCTGATCGAAGCGGGTCACGGTGACCACCGGCCCGAACACTTCGCGCTGGACGATTTCATCGCCTTGCTTGCAACCGGCGAGCAACGTCGGCTGGTAATAGAAGCCGGCGCCGGAATGCACCGCCGCACCGGTCACCCGTTCGATGTGTGGCTGGCCGAGGGCGCGTTCGACGAAACTGGCCACGCGGTCGCGCTGGCGGGTGCTGATCAGCGGGCCGATTTCGTTGTCGGCATCGCGTTTGCCGGCGAAACGCAGGCTGCTGACCGCCGCGCCGAGTTCGGCCACCAGGCGGTCGTGAATGCCGGCCTGGGCATACACCCGGCAAGCGGCGGTGCAATCCTGCCCGGCGTTGTAGTAGCCGTAGGTGCGCACGCCTTCGACCACCGCCTGGATGTCGGCATCGTTACAGACGATCACCGGCGCTTTGCCGCCCAGTTCGAGGTGTGTGCGCTTGAGGGTTTTTGCCGCGGCCTGGAGGATTTTCTGCCCGGTGACGATATCGCCGGTCAGCGACACCATGCGCACCTTGGGGTGGCTGACCAGATGGCTGCCGACGCCTTCGCCGCCACCGCAGACAATGTTGATCACGCCGGGCGGCAGGATCTCGGCCAGCGCCGGGGCCAACGCCAGGATCGACAGGGGGGTGTGCTCCGATGGCTTGAACACCAAGGTGTTGCCGGCGGCCAGGGCCGGGGCGATTTTCCACGCGGCCATCATGATCGGGTAATTCCACGGCGCGATGGACGCAACCACTCCAATAGGATCACGACGCACCATGCTGGTGTACCCGGGCAGGTACTCGCCGCTGAGCTGGCCGGTCTGGCAGCGCACGGCGCCCGCGAAAAAGCGGAACACATCGACCGTGGCGCTCAGGTCGTCCTGGCGGGCCAGGTGCAACGGCTTGCCGCAGTTCAGGGATTCGAGGCGGGCGAGCAGGTCGGCGTTTTTTTCGATGGCGTTGGCGATATCGAGCAACAGGTTCGAGCGCTGCTGCGGCGTGGTTCGCGACCACCCGGCAAAGGCGCGGTGGGCGGCGAGGATGGCGGCTTCGACTTGTTCGGTGCTGGCTTCGGCGATGTGGGTCAGGACTTCGCCTGTGGCCGGGTTGAGAATCGGTTCGACACGGCCTTGCCCGGCGACCAATTCACCCTCGATCAACAATGCGGTGAACAACGGGGTCTGCGGGCCAGCCATTTTGCGGGTTCTCTTTTCTTGTGTGGCCATGTTGCTCCCTGTGACTGGGGCTGGCCGTCTTATATGGATGCATCAAGACTAGTGCGCAGACCCGAGGTCGACAAATTCTAAATACTGAAGGCGGCGTTCGATTAAATAGATGGCTTGCGCCCGCCGTGGGGTTGCTCGCGGGCGACGGTCAGGAACGGGTCCACCAGGGCCGGGCGCGCGGTCCCGCGGCGCCAGGCCAGGCCGACATCCAAGGTATGGCTGAGGTCGGCAATCGGCCGCGCTTCGATGATGTCGCCCTCCAGTGACCATGGCCGGTAAGTCATGTCGGGCTGGATCGACACGCCAAGGCCGGCAGCCACCAGGCTACGCACCGCTTCGGTCGAGGCGGTGCGCAGGGTGATGCGCGGTTGCAGGGAGGCGGCTGTCCACATGCGCTGGGCATTGCGGTCCATTTCATCGACGTTCAATTGAATCAGCGGTTCGCGGGCCACGTCGGCTAGGTTGATGCTGTCGTGTTCCAGCAGCGGGTGCTGGGCCGGCAGCCACAGCCGATGGGGCGAATGGGTCAGCACTTCGGTCTGCAGGGCGTGGCGGTCTTCGAGGTTGGAGAGGATCAACACGCCGACATCGATCTCGCCGCTGACCAGCAAGTGTTCGATGTAAGGGCGTTCGTCTTCCATCACGCGGATTTCGACGTTGGGGTAGGCGCGCTGGAAACGCGTGAGCAGGTCCGCCAGGTAATAACCGGCCACCAGGCTGGTCACCCCGACGATCAATTGCCCGGCCACCTGGTCGGTGCTTTGTTGCAGGCTGCGCTTGGCGTTGTCCACGGTAGCCAGGATCAAATGCGCCTGGCGCAGGAACTGGTGCCCCTGATGGGTCAGGGTCATGCCCTTGGCGTGGCGATTGAACAGGCCGACGCCGATTTCCTGCTCCAGTTGCTGGATCGCCAGGGTCAGGGTGGACTGGGAAATGAACGCGGTTTGCGCGGCGGCGGAGATCGAGCCGGTCTCGGCCACGGCAATGAAATGACGGATTTGACGCAAGGTCATCATGAAGAGCGTACCCGGTGGGCAGTTTTATAGATTTTATCGAGTGTATATCGTTTTTTTAGAGGGTAGCTGTAAGTCACCTGCGCAAAGCGTGAGCAACATCTGGAAGCAATCTAACAGGCCGTTTTCGGGCACTTTCGATCTAGGCTGGTGGCCTTAAGGTCTGGTTGTACCTTTTAGTGGAGGCGGAAAATGAACACCCGTGGATTGCTCGACCAGCTACTCAAATCCGGTCAGGACATGTTGCAGAACAAGACCGGTGGTGCCCGTAACACCTCGTCCAACGCAGGATTGGGCGGGTTACTCGGCGGCACCGGAGGCTCGGGCGGTCTCGGCAGCCTGCTCTCCGGTGCGGGCGGGGGGGCGTTGGCCGCCGGGGCCATGGGCCTGCTGCTGGGTAACAAGAAGGCGCGCAAGGTCGGGGGCAAGGTCGCGGTCTATGGCGGTCTCGCCGCATTGGGCGTGCTGGCCTACAAGGCCTATGGCAACTGGCAGGCCCAGCAGGGCACGGCGCCGAGGACCGAACCGCAAACCCTCGATCGATTGCCGCCGGCGCAAGTCGAGCAGCACAGCCAGGCGATTCTCAAGGCCCTGGTGGCCGCAGCCAAGGCCGACGGTCATGTCGATGCGCGCGAACGCGAGCTGATCGAAGGCGAGTTCAGCAAGCTCGACAACGACCAGGAGTTGCGACACTGGCTGCACGCCGAACTGAACAAACCGCTGGACCCTGGCGATGTCGCCCGCGCTGCCAGCACTCCGGAAATGGCTGCGGAAATGTACATCGCCAGCGTGATGCTGGTGGATGAGGAGAGCTTCATGGAGAAGTCCTACCTCGATGAACTGGCGCGCCAGCTCAAGCTGGAACCGGGATTGAAGGCCGAGCTGGAGAAACAGGTTCGCCAGGCTTCCTTGTAGGCGTCTGCCTTGAAAGATCGCAGCTTGCGGCGGCGCCCACAGGCGCGTAGGAGCTGCCGAAGGCTGCGATCTTTTGACTTTGATCCTGTCAATCACGCTTTTTTGCCCACGGGATAAGAACTGGCGCAACCGTCTTATAAATGAAACAGTGCCCTCGGCTATACTCCCCGCATTTCGAAATGCCCCCGAGGATTGACTGTGAAGAACTGGACGTTGCGCCAACGCATTTTGGCGAGCTTTGCGGTAATTATCGCCATCATGTTGCTGATGGTGGTCGTCTCGTATTCGCGCCTGTTGAAGATCGAGAGCAGCGAAGCCAGCGTTCGTGAGGATGCGCTGCCGGGGTTGTATTACAGCTCGATGGTGCGCGGCGCCTGGTCCGACAGTTATCTGCGGATGCTGGAGATGCTCGGCCTGGAACAGGGGCAGGGCTTCACCGCCAAGGATGCGTCAGACTTCAAGGACTTCTCCGCGCGTCTGCTGGACCAGATGGAGCTTTATCGCCAGACGGTCACCACGGACGAGGACAAGGTCGAGTACGCCGCCTTTGAAAAACTCCACGCGGATTACCACCGGATCCTGATTGCCGTTACCGAGTTGCATAAACGCAATCAGGACGCCGAAGCCATCAGGATGTTCAACGAAGAGCTGACCCCGACCTGGACGGCCGGGCGCATGAAGCTCAGCGAAATTCTGCGTCACAACAAAGCCGTGGCAGACCAGGCTGTTGCAGCCATCGACGATGCAGTGATCACCGCGAAAGTCATCATGGGTATTTCCCTGGTGTTCGCCGTGCTGGCCGCCGGCCTCTGCGGCCTGCTGTTGATGCGCGCGATCATGGCGCCGATGAATCGCATCGTGCAAATCCTCGAAATCATGCGCACGGGCGATCTCAGCACGCGCCTGAATCTTGAGCGCAAGGACGAATTCGGTGCCGTGGAAACCGGCTTCAACGACATGATGGCCGAGCTGACCTCCCTGGTGTCCCAGGCCCAGCGCTCGTCGGTGCAAGTAACCACCTCGGTCACCGAGATCGCCGCGACCTCCAAGCAACAACAGGCCACCGCCACCGAAACGGCCGCGACCACCACTGAAATCGGCGCGACTTCCCGTGAAATCGCCGCCACCTCCCGTGACCTGGTGCGCACCATGACCGAAGTGTCCACCGCCGCCGACCAGGCCTCGGTGGCCGCCGGCTCCGGGCAACAGGGCCTGGCGCGCATGGAAGAAACCATGCATTCGGTGATGGGCGCCGCCGACCTGGTCAACGCCAAGCTGGCGATCCTCAACGAGAAGGCCGGCAACATCAACCAGGTGGTAGTCACCATCGTCAAGGTCGCCGACCAGACCAACCTGTTGTCGCTCAACGCGGCTATCGAGGCCGAGAAGGCCGGCGAATACGGTCGCGGTTTTGCCGTGGTCGCCACCGAAGTGCGGCGCCTGGCGGACCAGACCGCCGTCGCCACCTACGACATCGAACAGATGGTGCGCGAGATTCAATCGGCGGTGTCGGCCGGTGTGATGGGCATGGACAAGTTCTCCGAGGAAGTGCGCCGTGGCATGTTCGAGGTGCAGCAGGTCGGCGAACAGCTGTCGCAGATCATCCATCAGGTCCAGGCGCTGGCGCCGCGGGTATTGATGGTCAACGAAGGCATGCAGGCCCAGGCCACCGGCGCCGAACAGATCAACCACGCGCTGGTGCAATTGGGCGATGCCAGCAGCCAGACCGTCGAATCCCTGCGCCAGGCCAGTTTCGCCATCGACGAGCTGAGCCAGGTGGCCGTAGGGCTGCGTAGCGGCGTCTCGCGATTCAAAGTCTGATGAGCGAACTCACGGCCAGGCGCGTCGTCGTGAAACAGGCGGCGCAGGCGCTGTTTCTGGTGTTTCGAATCGGCCACGAGCGTTATGCCTTGCAGGCGATCGAGGTGGCGGAAGTGCTGCCGCGCCTGCCATTGAAGCCGATTGCCCAGGCGCCGCACTGGGTGGCCGGGGTATTGGCCTATCGCGGCGCGGTGGTGCCGGTTATCGACCTCAGCGCATTGACCTTCGGTACGCCCGCGCAGGCGCGCACCAGCACGCGGTTGGTCCTGGTGCATTATCGCCCGGAGGCAACCGCCGAGGCGCAATTGCTCGGGCTGATCCTGGAACGGGCCACCGACACCTTGCGTTGCGACCCGGCGGATTTTCAGCACTATGGCCTGGACAATCCCCAGGCGCGGTATCTGGGGCCCGTGCGTGAGGATGCCCAGGGATTGTTGCAATGGGTGCGGGTGGCCGAGTTGCTGGACGATCAGGTGCGTGCGCTGTTGTACCCGACGCCACCCCTGGACCTGACCGGGCTGGAGGCGCAGCGATGAGCAGCGACCAGCGCTTTTTCGATTTCCTCAAGGAACGCATCGGCCTCGACGTGACGTCAGTCGGCCCGGCGATCATCGAGCGTGCGGTGCGTCAACGCAGTGCTGCGTCCCAGGCGCAAACGGCCGACGAGTACTGGCGCACCTTGCAGTGTTCAAGCGACGAGCAGCAGGCGTTGATCGAAGCGGTGATCGTCCCCGAGACCTGGTTTTTCCGTTACCCGGAATCCTTCGCCACCCTGGCGAAACTGGCGAGCAGACGCCTGGCCGATCTCAACAACATGCGCGCCCTGCGGATTCTCAGCCTGCCGTGTTCCACCGGTGAAGAGCCTTATTCGATCGCCATGGCACTGCTGGATGCCGGGCTCAAGCCGCATCAGTTCAAGGTCGACGGCATGGACGTCAGCCCGCTGTCGGTGGACAAGGCGCGACGTGCGTTGTACGGCAAGAATTCATTTCGCGGTCAGGACATTGCTTATCGCGACCGCTATTTCAGCGCCGAGAACGACGGCTATCGACTCACCGCTCGGGTCCTCGATCAGGTGCGCCTGCAGGTCGGCAATCTGCTCGATCCGGCCTTGCTCGCCAGCGAGCCGCCCTACGACTTCGTGTTCTGCCGCAATCTGCTGATCTACTTCGACCTGCCGACGCAAAAGCAGGTTTTCGAAGTGCTCAAGCGCTTGACCCATGTCGACGGCGTGCTGTTTATCGGCCCGGCCGAAGGCAGCCTGCTGGGGCGCCTGGGCATGCGCTCGATTGGCATCGCGCAGTCCTTTGCCTTCAGTCGTCATAGCGCTCCAGAGCCCGAACCTCTGCCGGCATTCGTCCCCACGCCGTTGCCGATGCCGCAACCTGTGCGCCGGATTGCGCCGGTACCGACTCAACGGCGCCCGTTCGCCAGCGTTGCGCAGGCATCGCACCCGCTTAAACCGAACAACTTCGAGGCCGCCGCGCTGCTGGCCAACGTCGCCGCGCTGGCCAACGAAGGCAAGAGTGCCGAAGCCCGCGCCGCCTGCGATCATTATCTGCGCCACCACGAACCGGTGGCCCAGGTGTTCTATTGGCTGGGACTGCTCAGCGATGTCGCCGGCAGTGTCCTCGAAGCCCAGGGTTTTTATCGCAAGGCGTTGTACCTCGAACCGCAACATGCCGACGCGTTGATGCACCTTGCCGCCTTGCTGCAATCCCAGGGCGATACCGCAGGAGCCAGACGATTGCAGGACCGCGCCGCCCGCAGCGAGCGCGCCGCTGACAGTGAGCGTAAACGATGATCGCCTCCGACTCCTTGAGCGTCACCCATGAAGATGCCCAGGCCATCGATGATTGCTGGAACCGTATCGGCATCCATGGCGACAAGTCCTGCCCGCTGCTGATCGAACACATCCATTGCCGCAATTGCGCGGTGTATTCGGCGGCCGCAACGCGTCTGCTGGACCGTTACGCGTTGCAGCAGGAAGACCGCGGCTCAGTGTCCGTTGAGGTCGAGAGCGAGGTGCAAACCCGTTCGCTGCTGATGTTTCGCCTCGGCGAAGAATGGCTGGGGCTCGCCACCCGCAGCCTGGTGGAAGTGGCGCCGTTGCAAACCATTCACTCCTTGCCGCATCAGCGCTCCCGGGCCTTGCTCGGGGTGGCGAATGTGCGGGGCGCGCTGGTGGCGTGCCTCTCGTTGGTCGAGTTGCTGGGCCTCGATAGCGTCGGCAGCGTGGCCACCGGCACGCGGGTGATGCCGCGGATGCTGATCATTGCCGCCCACGGCGGTCCGGTGGTGGTGCCGGTAGACGAAGTGGACGGGATTCATGCCATCGACGAACGCATCCTCGACGCGGCGTCCCGCTCTGGCGCGCAGGCCAGTGCCAAGTACACCCGTGGCGTGCTGCAATTCAAAGGTCGCAGCCTGCGTTGGCTGGATGAACAGCAGTTGTTGTCCGCCGTGACCCGGAGCCTCACATGACCCCCGAGCAAATGCGCGACTCCTCTTTGTTGGAGCTGTTCAGTCTGGAAGCCGAGGCCCAGACCCAGGTGCTCAGCGCAGGTCTGTTGGCGCTGGAGCGTGATCCGACCCAGGCCGATCATCTCGAATCGTGCATGCGTGCGGCGCATTCGCTCAAAGGCGCGGCGCGAATCGTCGGCGTCGATGCCGGCGTCAGCGTCGCGCATGTCATGGAAGATTGCCTGGTCAGTGCCCAGGAAGGGCGCCTGTACCTGCGGCCGGAACACATCGACGCGCTGCTGCAAGGCACCGATTTGCTGATGCGCATCGCGACGCCGAACAGTGTGTCGGGGCCTGCGGAAATCGACGCCTATGTCGCGTTGATGGGGCGTTTGCTCGATCCGATGGCTGCCGAGGTAGCGAACCTGGCACCCGCCGCGCCGCTGATGGCAGAGCTGCAACTCGAAGCGCCCGCACCGGTGATGGAAGAGCCGGAGCCGCTGCCGGTCTCGCCGAAACAGCCCCGGCGCACTACCGAAAACGGCGAGCGCGTGCTGCGGGTCACGGCCGAACGCCTGAACAGCCTGCTTGATCTGTCGAGCAAATCCCTGGTGGAAACCCTGCGGCTCAAACCGCACCTGGCCACCATGCAGCGGCTCAAACGCATGCAGAGTAACAGCCTGCGGGCCCTGGAAAACCTCAACGTCCATCTCAAGGACCAGGCCCTGAGCCTGGAAGCCCGGGAAACCCTCGAAGATGCCCGCCGGCTCCTGGCTGAGTCCCAGCAATTATTGGTAGAAAAAAACGCCGAGCTGGATGAGTTCGCCTGGCAGGCCAGCCAGCGTGCGCAGGTGTTGTACGACACTGCCCTGGCCTGTCGCATGCGGCCGTTCGCCGATGTCCTGACCGGCCAGGTACGCATGGTTCGCGACCTCGGTCGTAGCCTCGGCAAGCAGGTGCGGCTGGAAATCGAGGGCGAGAAAACCCAGGTCGACCGTGATGTACTGGAGAAACTCGAAGCGCCCCTGACGCACCTGCTGCGCAACGCCGTGGATCACGGAATCGAAACCCCGGAACAACGCCTGTTGGCCGGCAAGCCGGAGGAAGGCGTGATCCGTCTGCGCGCCTCCCATCAAGCCGGCTTGCTGGTGCTGGAGCTGAGCGATGATGGCCATGGCGTCGATCTGGAAAAAGTGCGGCGCAGCATCGTCGAACGCCAATTGTCCCCGGCCGATACCGCCGCGCAACTGAGTGAAGAGGAGCTGCTGACGTTCCTGTTCCTGCCTGGCTTCAGCCTGCGCGACAGGGTCACCGAAGTCTCCGGGCGCGGTGTCGGCCTGGATGCGGTGCAGCACATGGTCCGCCAGTTACGCGGCGCGGTGGTGCTGGAGCAGACGGCGGGCGAGGGCAGCCGCTTCCATCTCGAAGTGCCACTGACCTTGTCGGTGGTGCGCAGCCTGGTGGTGGAAGTCGGCGACGAGGCCTATGCCTTCCCGCTGGCTCACATCGAACGCATGTGCGATCTGGAACCGGCGGATATCGTCCAGGTCGAGGGGCGCCAGCATTTCTGGCACGAAGGCCGGCATGTCGGGCTGGTGGCGGCCAGCCAGTTACTGCAGCGCCCGGCGAACCAGCTGGCTCAGCAAACCCTGAAAGTCGTGGTGATCCGTGAGCGCGATACGATTTATGGCGTTGCGGTCGAGCGCTTTATCGGTGAGCGGACCCTGGTGGTGCTGCCCCTGGACGAGCGTCTGGGCAAGATCCAGGATATCTCCGCCGGGGCCTTGCTCGACGACGGTTCGGTGGTGTTGATCGTCGACGTCGAGGACATGTTGCGTTCGGTGGACAAACTGCTCAACACCGGGCGCCTGGAGCGCATCGCGCGTCACAGCAGCCAGGCCGTCGAAGCGGCCCGCAAGCGAATCCTGGTGGTCGACGACTCCCTGACCGTGCGTGAGCTGCAGCGCAAACTGTTGCTCAATCGAGGTTATGACGTGGCCGTGGCGGTGGATGGCATGGATGGCTGGAACGCCTTGCGCTCGGAGGATTTCGACCTGCTGATCACCGACATCGATATGCCGCGCATGGACGGCATCGAGCTGGTGTCGTTGTTGCGCCGGGACAATCGCCTGCAATCGCTGCCGGTGATGGTGGTGTCCTACAAGGATCGTGAAGAAGACCGTCGTCGTGGACTGGACGCCGGGGCCGACTATTATCTAGCCAAAGCCAGCTTTCACGACGACGCCCTGCTCGATGCAGTGGTTGAGCTCATTGGAGGAGCACCGGCATGAAGATCGCGATAGTCAACGATATGCCCATGGCCGTGGAAGCGTTGCGCCGGGCATTGGCCTTCGAGCCGGCACATCAGGTGATCTGGGTGGCGGGCGATGGCCGGGAGGCGGTGCGAAAGTGTGCCGAACAGACGCCGGACCTGATCCTGATGGACCTGATCATGCCGGTGATGGACGGCGTGGAAGCTACCCGGCGCATCATGGCTGAAACGCCCTGCGCGATCGTCATCGTCACCGTCGATCGCCAGCAGAATGTGCATCGGGTGTTCGAGGCCATGGGCCATGGCGCCCTGGACGTGGTCGACACACCCGCCCTCGGCGCGGGCAATGCCCAGGAAGCGGCGGCCCCGCTGTTGCGCAAGATCATGAACATCGGCTGGCTGATCGGCGACAAGGGCAATCGGGAGCGACCGGCACCGAGTCCCGCGCGCAGTAGCGGCCCGCGCCAGAGCCTGATCGCCATCGGTTCATCCGCTGGCGGGCCGGCGGCCCTGGAAATCCTGCTCAAAGGCCTGCCCCGGGATTTTTCCCCGGCCATCGTGCTGGTGCAACACGTCGACCAGGTCTTCGCCGCCGGCATGGCCGAATGGCTCGGCAGCGCCAGCGGCCTGAAGGTGCGCCTGGCCCAGGAGGGCGAGCCGCCGCAAGGCGGCACCGTGCTGCTGGCGGGCACCAATCACCATATTCGTTTGTTGAAGAACGGCACCCTGGCCTACACGGCCGAACCGGTCAACGAGATCTACCGGCCCTCCATCGACGTGTTTTTCGAGAGCGTGGCCAGTTACTGGAACGGTGATGCGGTTGGCGTTTTGTTGACCGGCATGGGGCGTGATGGGGCGCAAGGGCTTAAACTCATGCGCCAGCAAGGTTACCTGACCATCGCGCAGGACCAGCAGAGCAGTGCGGTGTACGGCATGCCCAAGGCGGCTGCGGCCATCGATGCCGCTGTGGAAATACGCCCGCTGGAAAAGATAGCGCCTCGTTTGCTGGAGCTTTTTCCCAAATGACCCTCTTAACAGCAATCCTGGCCCAAGCAGTTTCAGGTGAACGCACATGAATGAATTACAGCTCGACGACTTCAAGACTGACGAAAATGCCGCCATGGTGCTGTTGGTGGACGATCAGGCCATGATCGGCGAGGCAGTTCGACGTGGGTTGTCGAACGAAGACAATATTGACTTCCACTTCTGCGCCGACCCGCACCAGGCCATTGCCCATGCCGTGCGCATCAAGCCGACGGTGATCCTGCAGGACCTGGTCATGCCCGGCCTCGACGGCCTGAGCCTGGTGCGCGAATACCGCAAACACCCGGCGACCAAGGACATTCCGATCATCGTCCTGTCGACCAAGGAAGACCCGCTGATCAAGAGCGCGGCGTTCGCGGCCGGGGCCAACGATTATCTGGTCAAGCTGCCGGACAACATCGAACTGGTCGCGCGCATTCGCTATCACTCGCGCTCCTACATGACGCTGCTGCAGCGTGATGCGGCGTACCGCGCCTTGCGGGTCAGCCAGCAGCAGCTGCTCGACACCAACCTGGTGCTGCAACGCCTGATGAACTCCGACGGCCTGACCGGGTTGTCGAACCGTCGGCATTTCGATGAATACCTGGAGCTGGAATGGCGCCGTTCGCTGCGCGAGCAGAGCCAATTGTCGCTGCTGATGATCGATGTGGACTACTTCAAGACCTACAACGACACCTTCGGCCACCTGGAAGGCGACGAAGCCCTGCGCCAGGTCGCCGCGGCGATCCGTGACGCCTGCGCCCGACCTTCCGACCTGCCGGCCCGCTACGGCGGCGAAGAGTTCGCCCTGGTACTGCCCAACACCTCACTCGGCGGCGCGCGCCTGGTGGCGGAAAAACTACGGATGACCGTGGCAGCGCTGAAGATCCCGCATATAGCCCCGACCGAAGGCTCGAGCCTGACCATCAGCATCGGCCTCTCGACCATCACCCCGACGGCAGGCAGCAATTGCCGGGAATTGATCTCGGCGGCGGACAAGGGGCTGTATCTGGCGAAGCACAATGGGCGGAATCAGGTGGGGATTGAGTGATCTGCAATTTCTACCAAACGACATAGAACCTGTGGGAGCCGGGCTTGCCCGCGATGACGGTATGTCAGTCGACGAAAGTATTGGCTGTCAGGCCCTCATCGCGGGCAAGCCCGGCTCCCACAGGGTTCTGCGTCATCGCAAAGATCCCCTGTAACCACGTCTTTTCGGCCAGGCGGACTGCCGTTTTCGGCCGTTTGCCGGTATACTCGCCGGCTTTCAAAAGTTCGCCAACGAGTGCTGCCCGCCATGGAAATCAACCCGATCCTTAACACCATCAAGGACCTGTCCGAGCGCTCCGAAACCATTCGGGGGTATCTTTGACTACGATCAAAAGCATGAGCGTCTGACTGAAGTCAATCGCGAGCTTGAAGATCCGAGTGTCTGGAACAAGCCTGAATACGCCCAGGAGTTGGGGCGCGAGCGCGCTGCGCTGGCGCAGATCGTCGACACCCTCGACGAATTGAACACCGGTCTGGCCGATTGCCGTGACCTGCTGGACATGGCCGTCGAAGAAAACGACGAAGGCGCAGTGGGCGATGTCGTCGCCGAGCTGGCCCGTCTCGAGGAAAGTCTGGCCAAGCTGGAATTCCGCCGCATGTTCAGCCACGAAATGGACCCGAACAACGCGTACCTGGACATCCAGGCCGGTTCCGGCGGCACCGAAGCCCAGGACTGGGCCAACATTCTGCTGCGCATGTACCTGCGCTGGGCCGATAAACGCGGTTTCGACGCGACCATCATGGAGCTGTCGGCCGGTGAAGTCGCCGGTATCAAGGGCGCGACCGTGCACATCAAGGGCGAATACGCCTTTGGCTGGCTGCGTACCGAAATCGGCGTGCACCGCCTGGTGCGCAAGAGTCCGTTCGACTCCGGCAACCGTCGCCACACCTCGTTCTCCGCGGTATTCGTTTCCCCTGAGATCGATGACAAGGTGGAAATCGAGATCAATCCGGCAGACCTGCGGATCGACACCTATCGTTCCTCCGGTGCCGGTGGTCAGCACGTAAACACCACCGACTCGGCCGTACGTATCACCCACGTACCGACCAACACCGT
>Ga0160454_100404_pt1 | contig 21257 bp, 16 predicted proteins | sample HID1971M_E6MG_FD_108218 | JGI IMG/M metagenome (GOLD analysis project Ga0160454, IMG submission 108218) | Enriched millipede-associated microbial communities from UW Madison campus, WI, USA - HID1971M_E6 MG | ecosystem: Host-associated > Arthropoda: Insects > Digestive system > Unclassified ... | reverse complement strand
TGTCATCGAACCCGGCAACTGTACCTTCCAGCGATTGTTTAAGTGTGCCTGCTTGTTCGGAAACAACGCGAGTACGAGCTTCCCCTGCGACCATCGTGTGCACGGCTGTCACTGACGCTAAACCCCCAGCGTCACGTATATCCCCATCGAGGCTAACGCGTGGCTAGGTCGTATCCTTGAGCCATTATTTGAACCGCTGCTTCCACATGTTCTGTCGCGATACCGCCATAGCCTAAAACATACCCCGCCATCGGACTCTTGCCTTGGTAGTAAAGAGATAAATCCCTGAGGGCTACCCCCTTCGAATCACAGAATGAAGTCATCCGGCTTATGTCCACGGGATGGTTGAAACGGATTGTTAAATGCAGTCCCGCATTCCCTCCGGAGATCTGAATGGAGTCTCCGAAGTGACGATCGAGTGACCGCTTAAGCTCGCGCTGGCGCTCTGCGTAGATGCCCCGCATCCGCCTGACATGGCTTGCAAAATATCCTTCTGTTATGAAGTCCGACATTGCGGCCTGAAGGCTCAGTTGCCCGGGGCGAAACAGTTGGTTGAGTCCACTCGAAAACGACTGCGCCAACGACTGAGGGACGACCAGGTAGCTCATGCGCAACCCCGGGTACATTACCTTGCTGAACGTGCCCAAATAGATCACCCGCTCGTGGTGGTCAAGACCTTGCAGGGACGGCAGTGGGTTTGTGTCATACCGGAACTCGCTGTCGTAATCGTCCTCGATGATCCAGAAGTTGTACCGCCGCGCCAACTCGATCAGAAGCCTACGCCTTTGCAGGCTCATCGCGCCGCCCATTGGGTATTGGTGCGATGGCGTCGTGAATACCAGTTTCGGATGTCGTGAAGTGTGGGTATCTACAAATGGGAAGTCCTGCAGCCTCAGACCGTCTTCATCCAGCCCTAGGGTTTCTACCTGGAGATCTGCGGCGCGCCAAATCAAAGCAGTGCTCCAGTTGCACGGCTCCTCTATCAATGCGACGTCTTGTGCATCAGCCAACATCAGCGCACACAGATCCAGCGATTGATTCGTGCCCATGGTGATAATTATCTGCTCGGGCGTGCATTTGACCGATCGGGAAATTTGCAAGTACTCAGCAAGCGCTTGGCGTAAGGGAGCGTAACCGCCGCCGGTGCCATACCCAGTTAGAGCGGAATGTGGTTTTTTTGTGTAGCGATTCTGCATCCGCTGCCACAAGTGGAATGGGAAGTGAAGAGTGTCCGAAATGCCGGGTACGAAAGCTCCTGTTTGCTGATTACCTCCATGGGTACTTCGCACCAGGCGCTTAGCTCGTGTGGAGAGGCCACATTCATCGAGATCCCGCTTTTCCGGGTGTGCAGCGGTTAGCTCTCGATGAATCAGTGGGTGTGTGTCCGTCACGAATGTCCCACTGCCTTGAGCGGTCGCTATATAGCCCTCAGCGCTCAGCTTGTCGTAGGCGAGCGTTACCGTAATTCGCGACACTCCAAGCTCCAATGCCAGCTGCCGAGTAGACGGCAGCCTGTGCCCCGGCCCTAGCGTCCCTGACAAAATCGCCTGCTGGAGCGCCTTATAGATTTGCTTTTGAAGCGAAATTCTCGGGTCTGAACGCAGGCTCGGCAAGATCAGCTCTGAAAGGAGATTGGGGTCTAAAGTGGACATACAACCTATTCCCTATTGGACATACCGGATCTAGCCATTCTGTCATAGATTGGCTCAACACGAAGGCGCGAACTGCGTGCCTGCTTCGATGTCTCCAAGAGGTTTTATCATGAGCAACCAACCCGTTTTCATCACCGATCTGCTGATTAACGGCCGCGCGGTGCCCGGTCAAGGCAAAGCGGAAACCCTGTTCAACCCCGCGACCGGCAAAGTCCTTGGTGAAGTCAACGAAGCGTCGGAACAACAGGTTGACGAGGCCGTTGCTGCTGCGCGTCAAGCGTTTCCTGCCTGGTCGCAACTTCCCCCAGGCAAACGGGCCGCGCTGCTTCTGAAGATCGCAGATCGAATCGAGCAGGAAGGTGCTGCTTTCGCAACCATCGAATCTCAGAACGTTGGTAAGCCTTACGAGCGCATGCTTGAGGACGAGATTCCAGGTGTAGTGGACAACATCCGTTTCTTCGCAGGCGCTGCCCGAGTTCTGAGTGGCCTTGCGGCTGGGGAATACGTCCCGAACCACACCAGCATCATCCGTAGGGATCCTGTCGGTGTCGTTGGCGCCATTGCACCTTGGAATTTCCCCCTCGCTATGGCCACTTGGAAGATCTTTGCTCCAATCGCCGTCGGCAACACCGTGGTAATGAAGCCATCTGAGAACACTCCACTCACAGCACTGAAGCTTGGTGCTCTGCTGGCAGAAATGCTGCCACCTGGTGTTGTAAACATCGTGGCAGGTCGTGGTGACACCGTAGGTGCCTACCTTGGTAATCATCCAGGCGTAGCTATGATGTCTCTGACCGGCGATGTAACAACTGGTCAGAAGGTACTTCAAGCCGCAGCCAGTAACCTCAAGCGCACTCACCTGGAGTTGGGCGGTAAAGCTCCAGTCATCGTGATGGCTGACGCGGATCTGGATAAAGTGGTCGACACAGTACGCGCTGCTGGTTTCTACAACGCTGGTCAGGACTGCTGTGCCGCTTGCCGAATCTACGTGCACTCCTCCGTACACGACACCCTGGTCAGCAAGCTTCAAGAAGCTGTGACATCTATTCGCCTGGGTGACACTGATAAGGCAGGAACTGAGTTAGGCCCACTGGTAAGCCAGCGTCAGCGTGACCGCGTTGCTGGTTTCGTCGACCGCGCACGTCAGAAATCACATATCTCCATCGTGACAGGCGGTAAAGCACCGGCTCGCGATGGCTTCTACTACGAACCTACTTTGGTGGTCGGCGCGCGCCAAGAGGACGAAATCGTTCAGCGTGAAGTTTTCGGGCCAGTCGTCTCGGTCACTAAGTTCGATACCGTGGATCAGGTCTTGGAGTGGGCTAACGACAGTCGTTACGGTCTGGCTTCTTCTGTCTGGACACGTGACGCGAAAACAGCCGCCAAAGTAAGTGCCCGACTTCAATATGGTACTACTTGGGTCAATCAACACTTCACTCTGCTGAGCGAAATGCCTCACGGCGGGATGAAAATGTCCGGTTACGGTAAAGATCAGTCAATTTATTGCTTGGAAGACTACACCGTGATCCGTCACGTGATGATGAACTTCGAAGACTGACCACTAACTTTCTACCCTACGTCTTAACCGTTTGGAGCACTTGGCTATTACAGCCGGTGCTTCCATTCGCCCTGAGATTAGCTTTGGCGAGATTATGATGACTCAAAGCAATGTTGCGAAGTCATATAAAAATATGACGACCAGTGTGTCGCCTACCGCACTTGCTGAAATCGACCTACTGGTGAATCAGCATTGGGGTTTACAAAGCAACAGTTCGCGTATCAGCTGTGAACGAGATGAGCTTTTCTTAATTTCCAGCGAACAGGGCGAGCGTTTTATATTGCGGTTATCTAACCCTGCAGATGATCCGGCTGTTATTGACTTGCAAGTGTCTGCATTGGAATGGATCGACAGCCATGCACCTGACCTACCGCTACCGGGTGTTGTGCCCTTGGCTAATGGTTCGTTAGTGGTGAGTGTAGAAGCAGGCGAGAACCCACCAAGAACCGCATGCTTGACGCGTTTTTTGGAAGGGCCGGCTCTGGCCCGTACGCCGACCACCACTAGGCAGCTTCATAATGTTGGAGTCAGTTTGGCTAAGCTCGGGCTTGCGCTAAAGAATTTCCATCATCCGGGTGCGATCCGTGAACTTGCATGGAATATCCAGCAGGCAGGTAGCTGCCGTGCAATGCTTCCAGATGCCAGCACAATGGTAGATGAGCCGCGCTGGACTCTTGTCCGCCAGGGCCTGGATAACTTTGTCGAGAATGTTCTGGGCAAGCTTGAAAATGTTAGGCATCAGGTCATTCATGCGGACTACAACCCACACAACATCCTGATGAACCCAAACGATACGGATCTTGTATCGGGGATTCTGGATTTCGGTGACATGGTTTATACCGCTTTGGTGAACGATGTTGCTATTGCCGCCAGCTATCAAACAGCTGGGCCAAACCCACTTAGTAAAGTGGCAGAGCTGGTCGGTGCTTACCACAGCGTCCTGCCGTTGGAAGACGAAGAAATCAGTCTTCTATATGACTTGATAATTACACGCCTCTGCGTGGCTGTAGCTATTACAGAATTTCGAGCAAGACGATATCCGGAAAATCGTGAATATATTCTAAAAAATACAGAAGTTGCTTGGGAGGGCTTAGAAAGACTGTCCGCCATCCGCCGCGAGGATGCAACTTCCTACCTTCGAAACACCTGCCGCCAATCTGAGAGTGCTATATGAAAACTTACACTATGGTCATTTATTTCACCGGTCGTGGCGAGCCGATTGGTCACGCTCAAGGGGTCGTGCGCTCAAGAGCAAATGGGCTTGTCCTTGCGTCCACTGATGAGAGTGCCTTGGACGACGAAGGCACCCTTCAGGTACCGGCTAAGCATGCCCAGTTCGATACCGTTGTGACTGTGATTGGCGACACCAGCTATGAAAGCGGCAAGGTGTACTTTAAAGGCATTGACAGTGAACTCACGGTTGAAACATCCGTGCCTGGCAAGATCATTTCTCAACTGGATGGCTACGTGACCGGTTCGATCACTTGGCGGGTACTAGGCGGCAGCGGGATTTTTGAAGGCGCATCGGGCACCGTCACCGGTAACTTTGTTGGCAATCCTGACAACACATTCACAGATCACCAAGTATTCAAGCTGATCCTGCCAAACTGACAGGAACAAGCGGCCCGCGCTCGGCACCTCCACCAAGGGCACGGGCTCACAGTATGGTTCTGATGGGGATCATGAAAATGGCACATGAAACGTTCGACGCAGTAATCATTGGAGCCGGACACAATGGCTTGGTTTGCGCTAACTACCTTGCGCGGGCAGGCTTAAAGACAGTTGTCCTAGAAGCTCGCAACATCATTGGCGGCGCTTGCACTTCTGAAGAGCTGATACCCGGAGCAACCTTCTCCTCGTGCTCATACATTCAGATGATGCTTCGTTCTGAGGTGGTCGACGATCTCGAACTGAAACGCTTCGGGTTGAATTCAGTTTCCCCTGCGATGCAGGAAATGGCCCTGTGGGATGACGGTGACAACGTCATGCTGTGGCAGGAGATCGACAAGACCCTGCGCTCCGTTGAAAAGCACAATAAGGTTGATGGCGAAGGCTTCATGCGCTTCGCCACTCGCCTAAAGCGGTTCGGCGATCTCACGCACGAAATTCAGCTGAGCGATCCTCCCAGCCAAGCGCAGTTGCGCGAGATCTTCCAAAAAGCAGGTGAGATCGAACTCTACGACGAGTTCATGGAAGCTTCGGCAGAAGAGTTGCTTCAGAAGTACATCCAGTCCGACCGGCTGCGTGGCTTCATGATGTTCATGGGGTTGGTGTCCACATGGGGCAGCCCCAACACTCCAGGTACAGCGTACGTATACGGTTATCACGCGCTTGGAGAGTTTGAAGGTTCATTCGGCCGTTACGGGTTGCCGGAAGGTGGCATGGGCAGCATCAGTCAATCCATGGTCAATGGCCTAGTCGCCCATGGTGGTGAGGTTAGACTGTCGGCCGCTATCTCAAAAGTCTTGGTCGAGGACGGCAAGGCCGTCGGTGTAAAGCTAGCGAGCGGGGACACAATAAGCGCCTCGCTAGTTGTTTCCGGCGCCGATCCTACGAGATCCCTGGTTGGACTTTTGCCAGAGGGAGCTCTGCCGCCAAACGTCCGCGCGTCGGCTGAAAACATTGACCAGCGCGGCTCTATGGCTCGAATCCACCTTCTTGTAGATGCCTTGCCCGACTACGTCGGTTTCGAACCAGGATCTACTGGCCCCCAACACCAAGGTCTAAATATCCTCGGGCCCTCTCCGGCATTGTACGAGAAGGCATGGCAGGCTCAGCAGAAAGGCGAATTTCCGGACGACATGGTCGTCGAGGCGTTGATTCCATCAGTTACACATCCAGGACTGGTTACGAAACCTGGTACTCACACGTTGTCACTCGGTGTTCAACAACTGCCATTCGACCTGGCGCATGGTGATTGGGACAGCCGAAAGGAAGAGTGGGCAGACAAGGTTCTCGAGATTTACTTCCGGTATGCCCCCAATATGCGTAATCACATCTTGGCTCGGCATGTCATCACCCCGTTGGATCTGCACCGCGACTACAACATCACGGGTGGGAACATCTTTCATCAATCAATGATCGGTTTGAATAATCTGTTCGACCAGCGACCGATTCCCGAAGCGGCTCACTACCGTACCCCGGTACCTGGCTATTACCTCTGTGGTTCAGGAAGCCACCCTGGAGGCGGCGTCAGCGGAATGCCAGGCCACAACGCGGCGCAGCGCATTTTGGCCGACCTCGCAGGCAACTCTGACACCGTGGCAGGTCGCAAGATCAAGAAAAATCAAGGCGGCTTCTTGGATGGCTTACTGAAAACCGAAGTGGGACAGAAGCTCGGATATCAAGTGGCCCGTTCCCGGATTTTCCGTAGTTTGACTGAACGCTTGAGCAAGTAAGAGAAGGGTATTCCAATGAAATTCCCAATTTTTCCAAATGACAACGCAGCCCCAATTGAATGCTCATTCTTCGTCGGCGGAACCTGGGGAGTTACTGACCGTTTCTTCCAAGTTTATTCACCGTCGAAGGGCAAGGCGATAGCGAGTGTCGCTGCAGCCGACGCTGATGTGGCACACCAGGCAGTAGAGACAGCAAGCACCACTTTTGAAGTCTGGCGCCGTACTACTCCCTATGTGCGTAGTGAGCTGCTGAAAGCATGGCATGCTGCAGTGCTTGAACACATTGAAGGACTGGCACTCACGATCTCCATGGAAATGGGGAAGCCTATCCAGGAAGCGCGCGGAGAGGTGCGGTACGCGGCCTCGTTCATTGAGCTCTATGCACGTGAAGTACTGCGTACTGCCGGCGATGTAATCCCAAGCCACGCGGGCGATAAGAGATTGGCTAGCTGGCACCAACCGGTAGGCCCAGTTTACGCGATCACTCCTTGGAATTTTCCAGCAGCGATGATCACTCGCAAACTGGCCCCAGCGCTCGGAGCCGGTTGTACTGCGATCGTGAAGCCGGCAGAGCAATCACCTTTGACTGCACTCTACCTAGCTTGGCTTTGGGAAAAGGCCGGAGGCCCAGCCGGTACATTACAGGTTATTACAACTGATGATCCTGTAGCGGTTTCAAAAGTCATGTTTGATGATGCCAGTATTCGGAAGCTCACGTTTACAGGCAGCACTGAGGTGGGTAAGACACTTTATCGGCAGTCAGCTAACACGCTAAAACGTGTGTCACTGGAGTTAGGGGGGCACGCACCTTTCATCATCTTTGAAGACGCTGATCTGGACGCTGCCGTCGCGGAAGTCATTTCTTGTAAATTCCGCAATGCAGGGCAGACCTGCGTTTGCACCAACCGAATTTACGTTCACCGCTCTATTGCGAACCAATTTGCCGACAAGCTAGGACATGCAGTATCAGACTTGAAGGTCGGTGATCCGCTCTCAGAGGACACACGTATCGGGCCTTTGGTGGACGCTCAAGGCCGGGACAAAGCACTAGCGCACATCAAAGATGCGATAGAGAAAGGTGCTTCCGTGGTGGCGGGCGGCAAAGCTCTCGATGGGTTATTCGTGCAGCCTACAGTACTTAACGGTGTCACCGAAGAAATGCTCATCATGAGCGAAGAAACATTCGGGCCAGTTGCACCGCTGATCGTCTTCGATTGCGAGTCAGAGGTGGTGCGGAGCGCGAACGCGTCGCCTTATGGGTTGGCCGCTTACCTTTGGACGCGTGATCTCACCAGGGCCTACCTAGTAGCTGAAGCGCTGGACTATGGGATGGTTGGAATCAACGACGGCGCGCCATCTACCGCACAAGCCCCCTTCGGTGGTGTGAAGGACAGTGGGCTTGGCCGAGAGGGCGGGCCGTGGGGCTTGCAGGAATATATGGACGTTAAGTTTGTGTCCACAAAGCTCACTCGAACAACCCTTTTGGATGAGACGTCGTAGCTCATAAACCGTTAGGTAAGTATCGCCTTATAATAAAGAAATATTAGAGATAAGGCACTGTTAAGTGCCTTACAGAAAAAATTAGTTCTGCCTCGATCTACAATAAAACCATATACGAGGTTTCACCCATGTCGATCAATATTAGCAACAAAGCTGAACGGGGCTCGATGCCTCATTCGATAGACGAAAAATTGGCGAACGCTTCTGCGCAGGGTCTACAGCGCAACAGCGTCGGCATTATGGGAATAGTATTCTTTGTTATCGCTGCAGCCGCGCCTCTAACCGTGGTGGTTGCCTTGTTCCCGGTCATTATTGGCTCTGGGAACGGCATCGGTATTGCCGGGGCATTTTTGACGGTAGCCCTAATATTGTTGCTCTTCTCTTTTGGCTATGTTGCCATGAGCCGTCACATCACCAATACCGGTGCATTTTATGCATACATTACTAAAGGACTAGGTCGCCCTATTGGTTTAGGAGCTGCGTCTCTGGCCATTTTTTCTTATAACGCTATCCAGCTGGGGTTATATGGGGGTATTGGCTATTACTTAAATGAATTGCTGAGTAAGTCAGCAGGAGTACATCTGCCTTGGTGGGTCTATTCTTTCGCATCAATGGCCGCATGCTTGTGGCTGGGACTTCGTCGTCTACACGCTGGCGCTGTTGTTCTTGCCGTTTTGCTCACCTTGGAAACTGCGGTAATCCTAGTACTGGATATTGGCATCTTGATGAGCACCTCTACTCCAAGCATCAGCTCGTTTTCGTTCGAACCTTTTAGCGTGAATGCAACGTTCTCCGGCGCCATTGGCGTGGCAATGATGTTTGCCCACGCATCGTTCATCGGCTTTGAGGGTACGGCCATTTACGGTGAAGAAGCTCGCAACCCAAAACGAACTGTCCCGATCGCCACATACGTTGCAGTAATCTTCATGGGGGCTTTCTACTCCATTACTGCATGGTTGCTGATCAACGCTATGGGTGTAGAACATGCTGTAGAGATCGGTAAGGAGCAATCGGGCGAACTGATCTTTTATGTGAGCAATCAGGTACTCGGAGGATATGCATCACAGATCTTCCAAGTTTTGGTGATCACAAGTTTGTTCGCAGCCATTGTCACCTTCCACAATAACGTGGCCCGTTACCTGTTCGCGCTTGGGCGTCAAGGACTGATCTCCAAAGCACTCGCACTGACTCATCCCGTACAGCGCTCCCCGCACATTGCGTGCTATGTGCAAACTGCTATGGTTGCTGTAGTTGTCGCGTTTTTCGCAATCATGAATTTGAGCCCGTATGAAACTTTGTTCACCTGGTTTACAGGCGTTGGCGCTGCGGGGATTATCATGACCCAAACATTAGCGAGCATCGCAATCTTTGTGTTCTTCCGCCGAAACAAAGTTGATAGCCGCCCTTGGCACACATTTGTTGCACCTCTGCTCAGTGTGGCCGGGCTTTTGCCTTTGCTGTACATAGCACTAACAAGCTTCGACGTGCTTCTCGGGGTTCAAGGGATTTTAGATTACCTCTTTAAAGCAATGATGCTTGGATCTTTCGCCATCGGTGTACTTTGGGCTTGGTATCTCAAGGTCTGTGAACCGCAGAAATATGACCGCTTAGAGTCGTCGCTGGGCGATCAAACGGCGTGAATATTGAACACATATGTAGCCAGAACTGTAGGCCTATGATCAGTCAAAATCTGAATTAGCAATCTGGAAACAACATCATCTATGGATGGCGGACTTGGAGATCTAGCGGATTTCCAAGAACGTATCCCTCTTTCGAACGTGCTCAGCACTTCGAAGCTGAAAATTTTAGATCAACACAAGAGGTATGATCATGAGCAATATTCCGAAAGGCTACCGTGGCGATATGGCCAACGGCATGGATCCAAGCGCGGTACAACACTTGGACGCTATCACCCAAGAGCACATCGCGCGGCGCAAGGATTTGCTAGGCCCAGCCTATCGACTGTTTTATTCAGATCCCGTGGAGATTGCGCGTGGCCAGGGCGCTTATCTTTACGACAGTCAGGGTAACGAATACCTCGATGCTTACAACAACGTGGTGTCTGTGGGTCATAGCCACCCTCGCGTAGTTCAGGCAATTACCCAGCAAGTTCAGACTCTGTGCACCCACACTCGATACCTTCAAAAGCCATTGCTCAACTACGCTGAGCAGCTGCTGAACACCCACCAGGGCCGTATAGGTAGCGAAGGCCGTACGATGTTCACCTGTACGGGTTCGGAAGCAAATGATCTTGCTATGCGCATCGCTCGATACCATACGGGCAAAACAGGCGTGATCGTCACCGCTGAGGCATATCATGGTAACTCGGCCGTCACTGCAGGGTTCTCGCCATCGCTGGGCCGCAAGTCGGTGCTTGATCCATTCGTCAGGGTCGTACCGGCGCCAGATTCTTATCGAGTTTCTCGTGAGGGAATGGGTGAGTGGATGGCGGCAAATGTGAAGCGCCAAATCGAGGACATGGAACGCCACGGTGGTGGGCTGGCTGCGTTCATCGCTGACTCCCTGTTCTCGTCGGATGGTTTGTACAGCGAACCAACGGACTTGCTTGCCCCGGTAGCGGAGGTAGTCAGGGCAGCGGGAGGACTGTTCATCGCTGACGAAGTCCAATCTGGCTTTGGTCGAAGCGGTACCCATATGTGGGGTTATCAGCGTCATGGTGTCGACCCTGACATCGTTACTATGGGTAAGCCAATGGGCAACGGTTATCCTGTAGCAGGCGTGGTTGTCCGGGAGGATGTTGTTTCCGCGTTTGGTCGCGACATGCGCTACTTCAATACCTTTGGTGGCAACAGTGTGGCCATTGCGGCAGCGCAGGCGACTCTAGATGTAATCCAAGAGGAAAAACTCATGGAGAACTCCCACAAAATGGGCCATTTCATTCTGGAAGGACTCCGTGATATCGGTACCCGCTATGAGGCAATCGGCGATGTTCGTGGTGCGGGCTTGTACTTCGGTGTTGAGCTTGTGAAGGATCGGGGTGGAAAGCAACCGGATATGGATCTAGCCCTGGCCGCTGTCAACAAATTGAGACAGCACCGCGTTCTCATTTCCGCGACCGGAGCAAATGCTAATATCCTTAAAATTCGCCCACCTCTGATCTTCCAAGAGAAAGATGCGACCCGTCTGCTGGAAACCGTAGAGGCAGTATTCGCTAGTTTCTGAGTTGCAAGGCGGGACTATGGCCTTGAAAGGTAGATAGTCCCGCCGTCACTTGACCTACGGCAACACAAACCAGTTAGGTGACCTGCAGCTTTACACTCTCATATCAAGCGCTACCTTGCACTTAAAGCTCATAAAATCATCGTCGATTCCGAGACTCGAAGCTCGAGTGAGAGCATTCAACATGCAAGCGATCATATTCTTACGATAGCTGGCGCATTATTTCTAATTCTTGATCCAGGCATAGTGATTGCGTTGGGTGGATAGCGAAATATTGACGTCGGGTGCCTTTCCACAAAGCGCCGTATATGCCAATTTACCCTGATTGTAGGTTCTGAAGATGCTAAACAATGCCTCTCTGACTGGCGAAGAGACTACTCCAGTTTCCCGTTCGATATCTCCCGCTCCCGCTCGCCCCGACCTCAACATTTTGCTCGGACTAAGAGCTGGCCTGGAAAAAAGCTCTACTTGCGAAGTTAGGTTTGATTCGGCGACTCGCGCCGTTTATGCATCCGAAGCCTCAAACTATCGCCAATTACCCATTGCCGTTGTCATTCCCAAGACGTTGGATGATTTGGTTTTAGCGGTAAAATTCTGCCAAGAAGCCAAGTTGCCCATCTTGCCAAGAGGCGCTGGTACATCAATGTGTGGGCAGTCGGTGAACGCGGCTGTAATCATTGACGCGTCTAAATACCTGAACCGCATCGTGTACATGGATCAGACAAGGCAAATAGCTGTCGTCGAACCTGGGGTTATTTGCGATCAGTTGAAAGGAGCAGCAGTCGGGTTGGGCCTTACTTTCGGCCCTGATCCGGCGACACATAGCCGCTGTACTCTTGGTGGAATGATTGGGAACAACTCTTGTGGTGCACATTCGGTGATGGCCGGCAAGACGGTTGAAAACATCGAGCGTCTGGAAATCCTCACCTATGACGGCGCGCGATTTTGGGTTGGGCCAACCGACGAAGCGGCCTTTTCGGAGCACATGCGTGCGGGTGGACGCAGAGCCGAAATTGTCAAATCTCTAAAATCACTGGTCGACGAAAACGAAGAGGCGATACGGGCTGGGTTTCCCAAGTTGAAGCGCCGGGTATCTGGCTACAACCTCGACCAGTTGCTGCCCGAAAACGGTTTCAATATTGCACGCGCCCTGGTTGGGGTCGAGGGTACCTGCATCACCATCCTTCAGGCAGAGACGACACTCGTTAAAAATCCGACCCATCGCGTGCTCGTCGTGCTTGGTTTCACCGACATCGTATTCGCTGCTGATTCCGTCCCCCAACTTCTACCCCTAAGCCCTATCGCAATGGAGGGCCTGGACGAAGGGATCGTTGGGGGATTACGACTGAGGGGAATGAAGCTCCACGATATCGCAGAGCTCCCTGAGGGTCAGGCGTGGTTGATGGTGGAGTTTGGGGCCGACTCCACGGACGCCGCGATAAACGCAGCTCAGAAGTTGATGGCTATACAGGCCAATCTGCCCGGATCGCCTTCTGGACGATTGATTACGGATAGCGGGTTGATGAATCGCATCTGGACTATCCGAGAAACAGGCGCCTCCGCCACATCATTGGGTTTAGACCCTAACGAGCCTGATCCGGTGGTGGGCTGGGAGGACGCAGCGGTCGAACCCGTCCATTTGGGGGCATACCTGAGAGAGTTTTCTGCGCTGGTCTCCCGTTACGGATACAAAACTAATCTCTACGGCCATTTTGGTGATGGCTGCATCCACTCTCGAATAACGTTCGACTTAAAGTCGGACAAAGGTATCGCTGACTGGCGAGCGTTTTTGGATGAGGCTGCTCACCTTGTAGTGAAATTTGGAGGCTCGCTCTCGGGAGAACATGGTGATGGTCAGGCCAAAGGCGAATATCTCCACATCATGTACTCGCCAGTCATCATGGAAGCTTTCCGGAAATTCAAAGGGATTTGGGATCCGCTAAACAAGATGAACCCTGGGAAACTGATCGATGCAATGAGTGTCGACAGCAATCTTCGGCAGGGCCCAGACTATCAGCGTCGGACAATCCCAAGCCTATTTACTTACAACGAAAAGCTGGGAGAGAAAGGCTTTGCCCGAGAGACTGAACGCTGCATCGGGATGGGGAAATGCCGTTCGCTCGAGGGAGGGACTATGTGCCCCAGCTTCCGAGCCACCCGTGATGAGCGTTACTCCACCAGAGGCCGGGCACGGTTATTTTTTGAAATGCTCAAGGGCGAAGTGATTGAGGACGGCTGGGACAGCAGTGAGGTGAAGGACTCGCTCGATCTATGCCTTGGCTGCAAAGGATGCAAGACCGATTGCCCCACGAACGTGAACATTGCTCGTTACAAGTCTGAGTTCTTGTATCGGCATTACGCCAAACGGAGCCGCCCTTTGATGGACGCGGTGATCGGTAGGATCGGGCAATGGCTACCCCTCGCCACATACATCGCTGCGCCATTGAACTATGCAATGAAAAACCGCCTCTTCCGAACGATTGGGGGCATGGCTGGTTTGGCTCCCGATGTGAAGTTTCCTGTGATCACCTCTAAGAGCTTTCTGTCCAGTACCACTGCGAAGCGGTTGCTGGGTCATAAGGGCAAGCATGGTCAAAGAAAAGAGGTTCTACTCTGGGTTGATAGCTTCAACAATGGATTCACACCGAAGGTGCTGGAGGCAGGTGTGGAAGTGTTGGAAAAATTAGGGTTCACCGTTGTGCTCATGGAGAAACACGTTTGCTGCGGACGCCCCTACTACGACGTGGGAATGCTCGACCAAGCGAAGGCGAATCTTGAGGCGATTTTGACTCAGCTTGCGCCGGCTCTCAGCGAGGAGCTTCCGATTGTAGTACTAGAGCCAAGCTGTCTATCTGTATTCAGAGATGAAATGCCAGATCTCTTTCCGACCGACTTGCGAGCTCAACAGCTTTCAAAGTCTATTCAAACGATCAGCGAGTTTTTGGTCAGAGAAAAGGTCGAGCTTCCAGAGTCCGCTCAAAGCCTGCGTGTTCATGGCCACTGCCACCAAAAGGCATGCGGTGGTATGGGAGCAGAGGAAGATCTATTGAAACGCCTTGGTGGCGATGGGAAGGTTATGCCCACAGGATGCTGTGGAGTTGCAGGAGCGTATGGATACCACAAAAAGACTGCGCCGGTAGCCAAATTCATTGGGTTTAATGAGTTCAAACCTCACTTGGACGCGATTCCTGAGGATGCTCAGGTCGTGGCCGACGGCTTCAGCTGTAGAGGTCAAATACACAACGTCAGCGGCCTTGAGCCCGAGCACGTTGCTGAAGTTCTTGCGAAGCTCCTTCGGCATGAACCGATGCGCTGAGTACGGCAGTCACATACTCTCGCGGCCCTCACACTTTGTAGGCTTGGTTAGCAATCTTTTCGTAGCTGAGGTTTTGTCGACAGCGACGCGCGTGAGTACATTCGACAATGTGAAGTGGGGCTATCCGGTGGTAGCCCTTCCTTCGCGATGATAGATGGACTTGGTTTGGCAAGGTACCTATTACCCAGGAGTCGACGATGCCAGGAGCGTTCCCATCATCAAGGAAATGTTCGGCTGATTAGGTGAACCGGGGCCATTGGCCCGAAGAAGCGACCTATCCATTTACGTCCCCAACTTAGCTATGCCCATGACGTTGTGTGTGTGTGCCGCCTGCCGCATGGCCAACGACGAAGGCACCAGTTTGCTCGACGCCCTGCCTGCCCAGGGTGAAGCCACCGCGCAACTGGATATTGAAGAACTCAAGCGTCTGACAGATCCGGCCAATTATCTGGGTCTTTCACCTCAGATGGTCGATATCGCTCTGGCTCGCGAGGGTCGCGTCAAACGCTGATCGTTCCGGGGCTAGCCAAAGAGCCAGCCCCTCTGTCTACCGCTCGCCAATCCAAGGGTTACAAGAGAAAGCAGAATTGTTTCGGAGAAATGGAGCCGATCTCGAAAAACTGCGATATCCAGTAAAACAATGAACGCAGGAAACTGGCAAATCCAAGTGTTGCCACTATTACTCCGACCTTTACGGCAATGAAGACGGTCACACAGTGGGCGGCCAGCAAGAGTCCGGACAGTATGAAAATGCCAAAAACCGATCTGTTTAGTCCACGAAAATTCGGACGTTTCTGTATCAACGCAAACGCAGCAAGGGCAAGCATTACAAAACCGGCTCGACCCAATGTGATGACACTCGCGCTGACATGAATCAGCGCGCCAAAAATGCCAAACAACAACGCTGTGATGTGGGCAGAATCGAAGGCAGTACGATGAGTCGTCATAAATGGATTCGAGAGTATTGGGTTAATCCGTGGCTGCTCTCTTGGCCGGGAGATTATTTTCGTGGGCAGCAGTAAGCGCTGCGTGTAACTACCGCTCTCCCTTGGCCGACAGAAACTAGCCGTGTTCTACAGGCATCCGAAAACGCACTTTTATGAAGAGTTAGCTTTAACCTGATCTCGTCGTGCTGTTGTTTTTGTTCGCGCCAAAAGACAGAGCTGGTGTTTTTTATTTTTTGCTATGGGTTTTTCTGGATCGGCGCACCACTCATCCCAATATTCGTGGTATTCGGGATGAGTGTGTTGACCGGTCATCAGCCCGGCAAATTACCGTTCGGAGACGTCGATCCAGATGGTCTTGATTTCGGTGTATTGTTCGTGAGCCCAGATAGACTTGTCGCGTCCACCGAACCCGGATTCCTTGTACCCACCGAACGGCGTGGAGGCGTCTCCCTCGCCAAAGCAATTGACCGTCGCGATCCCTGCGCGAATTTCTCGCGAGAGCTTGATGACGTTGCGTAGGTTGCCGGTGTAGACCGATGCTGCCAGGCCGTATACCGAGTCATTGGCCAGAGCAATTGCTTCGTCAACTTTGGTGAACCTAGTAACGGCGAGTACAGGGCCGAAGATCTCTTCCTGGAACAGTCGGCTATCGACACCCACGCCATCGACAACGGTAGACTCGACAAAGATTTCGCACTCCGTGTTACCGCCAAAGACAACATCCAGTTCCTCAACAGCGGCATGCTCAAGGTAAGAACGAACCTTTTCACAATGCGCTTTGCTGACCATCGCGCCAAGGCGGTTTTCCGGATCCAGTGGATTGCCCATTTTCCATTCGCGCATTTGAATGCCGATGCGCTTCAACAATTCGTCCTTGATGTCAGCATGTACGATCAACCGCGAGGAAGCCGAGCAGTTTCCGCCCATGTTCCAAAATGCGCCGTTGACTACATGGCCAGCGACCAGATCCAGGGCTTCGATGTCATCCATCACCACTGCCGGGTTCTTGCCGCCACACTCCAGCACAATGCGCTTGAGGTTCGAATCTGCCGCATAGTTAAGGAATTTGCGCCCGGTGGCTGTCGAGCTGGTGAACCGACGTGCCCCAAAAAACTACGCTAGTCATGCTCCCCCAATAAGAGCCGATCGCGCTCTACAAGATATGCCCAAATACTATGGCAGCGCACTCAAGCCCAGCGTTTTCGTGAACGACAAATTCTCGGTTTCCTCCTACCCATATTTCGTGGATATCGCCGCGAACTGCTGCGCTAGGCATTCACCACCAAGATATACAAAACGGGCATATCTCAAAGACAAAAACGGTAGTCGTCGTTCTCCTTCAGTGCTCCCAGAATGAGTGAAAACACAAAAGCTGCACTGCTTGGGAGATTGGCATGTCAACAGAAGCTGAACACACCGTGGGACAGGATTGGCAGGAGGACGTGTTTCGCGTGCTCAAGGCCCACGACGTCAAACACGTGGTCTTCGTACCGGATGCAGGCCACTCGGCGGCGATCCGTATGTCGTATGCAGACCCGGACATCAAGGCCGTTGTCCTCACCACCGAAGAAGAAGGCATCGGCTATCTCGCCGGCGCATGGCTTGGCGGCGAGCGCGGCGCTCTCTTGATGCAGTCCAGCGGCGTCGGTAACTGCATCAATACCCTGGCACTTCAAGTCTGTGCCGGCTTTCCGCTGTTGATGGTGGTCACCATGCGCGGCGACTGGGCCGAATTCAACGCGTGGCAGAACCCGATGGGCCAGGCCACTGAAGCCTCCCTGAACCTGATGAAGGTCATGACCTGGCGCGCAGATGTCCCGGAAGACGTTGCCCCGCTGCTGCACGGTGCCGCGACCATGGCCTTCAACGGTGATTCGTCCACTGCCCTGCTGCTCGGTCAGCGCCTGATTGGAGAAAAGAAATGGGTCAAGTAAGCGCAAACCACACCCTGTGCCGCCGCGAAGTGGTCAAGGCCTTGCTGGCCGACCGCAAAGACGTTCTGGTCGTGACCGGCCTGGGTTCAGCGTCCTATGACGTTATGGCCGCCGGCGACAACGATCTGAATTACTACCTGTGGGCTGCCATGGGCAGCGCGATCACTGTGGGTCTGGGCCTGGCCAATGCGCAGCCAGACAAGTCGGTGGTGGTGGTCACCGGTGACGGCGAGTTGCTCATGGGCTTCGGCGCACTGGCCACAGTGGCACTGCAAAAGCCCGCCAACCTGACCATTGCAGTGCTGGATAACGGTCACTTTGGTGAAACCGGCATGCAAGTCAGCCACGCCGGTTTTGGTATTTCCCTGGATCAGGTCGCAAAGACTTGCGGCTTCAGCTGGACCGATGAAATCCGTGACATGGAAGGCGTACATAACTTGCGCGAGCGCTTTGCGAGCCGCGACGGCGTCAAGCTCGCGACGATAAAGATCAAAGCGGAGAACCCGCCTCGGGTGCTGCCGCCGCGCGATGGTCATTACGTCAAGAATCGCTTTCGTGCCGCCTTGGGTTTCAACCCGATCTGATTGCTCTTTGCCCGGCCCCGGTCACGCAGGGCAGATGCCGTGCGTGACGCGTTGAGGAGAATAAAAATGACTGACCGTAACTCTGAAGAACTCAATGCCATCCGCGAGGGCGTACGCGCTCTGTGCGCTGAATTCGATGCGGCTTACTGGCGCAAAGTCGACGAAGAAAAAGGCTTTCCGGAAACCTTCGTCAAGGCACTGACCGACGCAGGTTGGCTGGCAGCGATGATCCCTGTCGAATATGGTGGCTCCGGCCTCGGGCTGGCTGAGGCCTCGGTAATCCTGGAAGAAGTGAACCGCTGCGGCGGTAATTCCGGCACCGTGCACGGCCAGATGTACAACATGTTCACCCTGCTACGACACGGCAGCGAGGCGCAGAAAAGCTACTACCTGCCGAAACTGGCCAGCGGTGAATTGCGCCTGCAATCGATGGGCGTCACCGAACCCACTACCGGTACCGACACTACAAAGATAAAGACCACCGCCGTGCGCAAAGGTGACAAGTATGTGATCAACGGGCAGAAGGTTTGGATCTCGCGCGTCCAGCACTCCGATCTGATGATCTTGCTGGCGCGTACCACGCCGTTGACCGACGTGAAGAAAAAATCCGAAGGCATGTCGATCTTCCTCGTCGATCTACGCGAGGCCATCGGCAACGGCATGACCGTGCAGCCGATCGCCAACATGGTCAATCACGAAACCAACGAACTGTTCTTCGACAACCTGGAAATTCCTGCCGATAGCCTCATCGGCGAGGAAGGCAAAGGTTTCCGCTACATCCTGGATGGCCTGAACGCCGAGCGCACACTGATCGCCGCCGAATGCATTGGCGACGGTCGCTGGTTTATCGAAAAAGCCAGCGCCTATGCGCGTGATCGCGTCGTGTTCGGTCGCCCTATCGGGCAGAACCAAGGCGTGCAGTTCCCCATCGCTGAAGCACACATTGAAATCGAAGCGGCTGACCTGATGCGCTGGCGTGCTTGCGAGGAATACGACAGCGGCATCAACGCCGGGGCCAGCGCCAACATGGCCAAGTACCTGGCGGCGAAAGCCTCTTGGGAAGCCGCGAATGCTTGCTTGCAGACCCACGGCGGTTTTGGTTTTGCCTGCGAGTACGACGTCGAACGCAAATTCCGTGAAACCCGTCTGTATCAGGTTGCTCCCATCTCCACCAACCTGATCCTGTCGTACGTTGCCGAACACCTGCTCGAACTGCCGCGTTCCTTCTAAAGGAACAGCGTAAAGCCCAGTGCGTCGGCTTAAGCCGGCGCGACTGGGGAGCCATGACAAGAGAGATAATAATCATGAGCCAACCCAAAGGCATCCGTCCCCTCGATGGCATTACCGTCGTCAGCCTGGAGCATGCGATTGCAGCGCCCTTCTGCACCCGACAACTGGCCGACCTTGGTGCGCGTGTGATCAAGGTCGAACGACCAGGCACGGGGGACTTCGCCAGAGGTTACGACCAACGCGTCAACGGTCTCGCCTCACACTTCGTCTGGACCAATCGCTCGAAAGAAAGCCTGACCCTCGATCTGAAACAAGATTCGGCCACCGAGGTGCTGGACAGTTTGCTGGCCACTGCCGATGTCCTGGTGCAGAACCTGGCGCCGGGTGCGACAGCACGAATGGGACTGTCATTTGAGGCTTTGCATCAGCGATTTCCACGCCTGATTGTCTGTGACATTTCAGGCTACGGCGAAGGCGGCCCCTATGAAAAGAAAAAAGCTTATGACCTGTTGATCCAGAGCGAAGGCGGATTCCTGTCGGTCACCGGCGGACCGGGTGAAGAAGAAATGGCCAAGGCCGGTTGCTCGATTGCTGACATCGCGGCCGGCATGTACGCCTACACCGGAATTCTGTCTGCCTTGCTGTTGCGTGGACGCACTGGCGAAGGTAGCCACCTCGATGTGTCGATGCTGGAAAGCCTGGTCGAGTGGATGAACTACCCGATGTACTACGCCTACGATGGCGCTACACCTCCCCCTCGCGCCGGCGCCGCCCACGCCACGATTTACCCCTATGGTCCCTTCCCCATCGGTGACGGCACCACAGTAATGCTGGGTTTGCAGAACGAGCGAGAGTGGCAGCTGTTTTGCGACAAGGTATTGCTTACTCCTGAACTAGCGAAAGACGAACGCTTCTCTGCCAACTTCAAGCGCGTCGAAAACCGCCAAGTGCTGCGGGCACTCATCGTTGAATCGTTCTCCACACTCAATTTCGATGCCGTGTTTGATCGGTTGGAGCATGCGCAAATTGCTAATGCTCGGGTCAATGACATGCAAGGTGTTTGGGACCATCCGCAACTTCAGGCGCGTGATCGCTGGCGGGAAGTCGAAACCTCTGCTGGCACGGTTCCTAGCTTGATACCTCCAGGCAGCAACAGCGCATTCGAGCCACGTATGGATGCAGTACCAGGCCTCGGCCAGCACACCGAACAGGTGCTCAGGGAATTGGGGCTGGGTAAGGATCGTATTGAACAAATGCGCGCAGCCGGGGCGATTTAGCCTTGAGCTGAAAACAAAAAGCCTGCCTGAAACGATCAAAGTTTTTCGAGAGAACACTGCCCAATGAAAATGCTGGTAGCTGTGAAACGAGTGGTCGACTACAACATCAAGGTTCGCGTTAAGGCGGACAATTCCGGCGTCGACCTCGCCAACGTGAAGATGTCGATGAACCCGTTCTGCGAGATCGCCGTGGAAGAAGCCGTACGCCTGAAAGAAAAGGGTGTTGCGACCGAAATCGTTGTCGTCTCCATCGGCCCGTCCACCGCTCAAGAGCAACTGCGCACCGCGCTGGCTCTGGGTGCCGATCGCGCCATCCTCGTCGAATCCGCCGAAGATCTGACTTCCCTGGCCGTTGCCAAGCTGCTGAAAGCTGTTGTCGACAAGGAACAGCCACAGCTGGTGATCCTTGGCAAACAAGCCATCGACAGCGACAACAACCAGACTGGCCAGATGCTCGCTGCATTGAGCGGCTACGGTCAGGGCACTTTCGCTTCGAAAGTCGAAGTGTCCGGCGACAGCGTTGCCGTGACCCGCGAAATCGACGGCGGCGCGCAGACGGTTTCCCTGAAACTGCCGGCCATCGTCACCACCGACCTGCGTTTGAACGAGCCGCGCTACGCGTCCCTGCCAAACATCATGAAAGCCAAGAAGAAGCCTCTCGAAGTGCTGACTCCGGACGCT
>Ga0160454_100390_pt1 | contig 22997 bp, 23 predicted proteins | sample HID1971M_E6MG_FD_108218 | JGI IMG/M metagenome (GOLD analysis project Ga0160454, IMG submission 108218) | Enriched millipede-associated microbial communities from UW Madison campus, WI, USA - HID1971M_E6 MG | ecosystem: Host-associated > Arthropoda: Insects > Digestive system > Unclassified ... | reverse complement strand
GGTTGTATCGGGCCTGGGGTTTAATGGTGAATTGCGCGAGGCATCCCGTTGGTACTTTCTGGGCAATGGTTATCGGGTCTATAACCCTCGGTTGATGCGCTTTCATAGCCCGGACAGTTGGAGCCCGTTTGGGGCGGGTGGGTTGAATGCGTATACGTATTGTGAAGGGGAACCGGTGATGGGGTCGGATCCGACGGGGCATTTTAACCCCTCGAAGTGGTGGGGAAATATAACAAACTTTTTCGCGGGATCAACCAACCGACTGGTTTTAACACCTCCAAGACGTACGTCTTCTACGGTCGAGCTGATTCCTATAGGTAAATCGCCTCAAGTCCTCACTGAATTTAGCTTGCCGCTGCCCTCAGTCCCTCCCGCCTTGCCTGGTCCCCCCTTAAATAGATCTCTTAAGCCGACGAACCCTGCAACACGGAATGTTCCAATTGATCATCAAGGACCACTAAACACGTATTTTAACCCTGTCACCCGCCCTCTTCCTACTCCTCCAGATCAAATTGAAAAAGGAGTTGATATAGGTCGTGATGGTGTGGAGCTAGTGGAGCTAGCGGACCTTAGTAAGCATTTGAAACGCCGGCAGCAACCAGTGAGCCTGCAAAAACTCAGCAAATATTTTAGAAGCCAGAATTAGGAGCAAACAACGAAGACCCCGAAGGCAAACTACTCCACCACCAACCGCCCCAACCGCTGCCTCAACATCCGGTTCTCCGCCCGCAATTGCTGGACCTCCTCGAGCAAATCCAGCGCCAGCGCAACCCCTTCCCATTCCAGTTCCAGATCGCGCCGCAGTTTGGCGGCGCGTCTGGCCAGGGTCAGTTCGTAATCGGTGAAGCGCCAATCCTTGGGCTGACCGCCCTGAGGTTCGAGGATGCCGTGTTCGACGATTTCGATCACGTAGACGTCCGACAGGTCGGTCGCCTCACAGAATTCTGCCAGGTCCAGTTGAACGATCAGGGGGCTGCTCATGATGGGCTACTCCGTCGCTGGGTTCAGAAGTTTTCTCGCGGGTTGAAAGCGGCTTTCTTGGCCAGTTCCTGCCACAACGCCTTGACGTCATCGTCTGCGGCCTTGGGCATCACGGCCTTGAACTGGATGAACAGGTAACCGCGTTCGCCGGCCTTGTTCATCAGACCGTGGCCCTTGGCGCGCATGCGTTGGCCGTTCTGGCTGCCCGCCGGGACCTTGAGGTTGATCTTGCCGGTCAGGGTCGGCACGGCGACTTCGGTGCCCAGCGCCAGTTCCCACGGTGCCAAGGGCAAGGTGATGATCAGGTTCTCGCCTTCGACGTCGAATTTCGGGTGTGGCGCAAAGCGAATGGTCAGGTACAGGTCGCCATTGGCACCACCGCCGACTCCCGGAGCGCCCTGGCCCTTGAGGCGAATGCGTTCACCATCGGTCACACCCGCCGGGATCTTCACGTTCAGGCTTTTGCTGGTGTTGCTCACATGCTGGCCGGCCGGGTTGTACTGCGGCACCTGGAAGGTGACCTTCTTCGACTCGGTCGACAGGGTTTCTTCGAGAAAAACGCCCAGTTCCATCTCCACGTCTTGCCCTCGGCGTCCGGTGCTGCGACGTGATTCCGCCCCGCCGAAGCCAGGGCCACGATTACCAAAGATCGAGCTGAAGAAATCCGAGAAGTCACCGGTGTCCTGGCCACCGCCGCCAAAACCGCCACGGCTCTGCCAGCCCGGTGGTCCCTGGAACGGTTGACCATGCTGACCATAGCGGCGCAATTCATCGTATTCGGCGCGTTTGTCAGCGCTTTTCAACGCCTCATAGGCTTCAGAGGCGTCCTTGAACTTGGCTTCGGCGTCCTTTTCCTTGCTGACATCGGGGTGGTATTTACGCGCCAGCTTGCGATAGGCCGCCTTTATCGCCTTGTCGTCTGCTGTCGGCTCCACGCCGAGAATCTTGTAATAGTCTTTGAAGTCCATCGCGGGAATCACCATCCGTTATCGAAATCGCGCCACCTGCCCCAGCATGCACGTGTTTGCAGCACAAGGTTAGACCGATCTCAAGGTTGTGACCGGGCGGCGCGTAAGAAGTTTATCGGCAGCGGGCGGTGCGACTTACGGGTGCTCCGCGGCTACCAGCTTGATGCAGGGTAGTTTGGGGGTGTTGAGCCATCTTTCAAGACATTGTTTCCCGGAATTAGCAGATAGTCGGCCTTCGAATCTGTCGCGCACTGGCATACACTGCGCGGCCGTTTTTTAACCGGAACCGCAAAGACATGAACAACGCATCTCCAGCCCGTGCCGTGGGCATCGACTTTGGCACGTCAAACTCCACCGTCGGCTGGCTGCGCCCCGGCATGGAAACGCTGATCGCGCTGGAGGACGACAAGATCACCCTGCCTTCGGTGGTCTTCTTCAACATCGAAGAACGCCGCCCGGTGTACGGCCGGCTGGCGCTGCACGAGTACCTGGAAGGTTATGAAGGGCGGTTGATGCGCTCGCTCAAGAGCCTGCTTGGCTCCAAGCTGATCAAGCACGACACCAGCGTCCTGGGCACGGCGATGCCGTTCAAGGACCTGCTCGGCCTGTTCATCGGCCAGCTCAAGAGCCGTGCCGAAACCGCCGCCGGTCGGGAATTCGAAGAAGTGGTGCTGGGCCGTCCGGTGTTTTTTGTCGACGATGACCCGATGGCCGACAAAGAGGCCGAAGACACCCTGGTGGACGTCGCGCGCAAGATCGGCTTCAAGGAAGTCTCCTTCCAGTACGAACCGATTGCCGCCGCGTTCGACTATGAGTCGACCATCGAGAAGGAAGAGCTGGTACTGATCGTCGACATCGGCGGTGGTACTTCCGACTTCTCGCTGGTGCGTCTGTCGCCGCAGCGTCGGGGCATGGATAACCGCCAGGATGACATCCTCGCCACCGGCGGCGTGCACATCGGCGGGACCGATTTCGACAAGCAATTGAGCCTGCAGGGCCTGATGCCGCTGTTCGGCTACGGCAGCCGGATGAAGAGCGGCGCCTACATGCCCACCAGCCACCACATGAACCTGGCGACCTGGCACACCATCAACTCGGTGTATTCGCAGAAGTCCCAGCTGGCCCTGGGCAGCATGCGCTACGACATCGAAGACACCGGTGGCATCGACCGCCTGTTCAAGCTGATCGAACAGCGCGCCGGGCACTGGCTGGCCATGGAAGTCGAAGAGACCAAGATCCAGCTGACCCATGCAGACCACCGCCACGTACCGCTGGATCGCATCGAAGCCGGCTTGAGTGTGGAGCTCAGCCGTGCCCTTTTCGAATCGGCCATCGATAACCTGCTCGAACGCGTGCGCAATAGCGTCACCCAGCTGCTGACCGACGCCGATGTGCGGGTCGATCAGGTGGACACGGTGTTCTTCACTGGGGGTTCGAGTGGTATTCCGGCGCTGCGCAACAGCGTCTCGGCGATGTTGCCGAATGCGCGGCATGTGGAAGGGAATATCTTTGGCAGCATCGGCAGTGGCCTGGCGATTGAGGCGGCCAAGCGTTACGGTTCGATGGGCTGATCCGAAACCGAGTCGCCCCCATCGCCAGCAGGCTAGCTCCCACAGTGAAATGCATTCCAATGTGGGAGCTAGCCTGCTGGCGATGGCGTCAGATCAGGCGCTACATCTCTCGGATCAAACCATCCCCACCTGCTTCAACTCGCTCTTCAGGTACGCATAATAAATCGGCCCTGCCACCACCCCCGGCAGGCCGAACGCGGCTTCGAACACCAGCATTGCCAGGAGCAACTCCCAGGACTTGGCACTGATCTGCCCACCGACGATCCGCGCGTTGAGAAAATACTCGAGCTTGTGGATGACAATCAGGTAGCCCAGCGCGGCCAGCGCCACCCAGATCGACAGAGACAGGCCGACGATCGTGATCAGCGTGTTGGACATCAGGTTGCCGATCACCGGCAACAGGCCGAGCAGGAAGGTCAGCACGATCAGGGTCTTGGTCAGGGGCAGCTTGATGCCGAACATCGGCAGCACCACCGCCAGGAAAATCCCGGTAAAGAAGGTGTTGAGCAGGGAAATCTTGATCTGCGCGAACACGATGTTGCGAAACGCCTGCACCAGCAGGTGCAGGCGGTCGAACAGGGCTGCGGCCAGCGGTTTGCGTTTGGTCAGGTCCGGGATGCGTTGCAGGGCAATGATCGCCCCGAGCACCATGCCGATCAGCAACGTCACGAACATGTGCGCCGCATCCTTGCCCACCAATTGCAAGTCACTGAGGTGCTTGCTCACCCACTCGCCGATCGCCACGCGAAACTCCGCTGCACTGGCGGGCAGATAGGCATCGATGAACGGCGGCAATTGCCCGCGCGCGCGATCGACCACGCCCATGAACTTGTCGAGGGAAGCCCCGGGGTTTTCCGCTTCGTGCAACAGAAAGCTGATGGCACCGGCGAAAATCAGTGTCAACGCGCTGACCACCAATGTGCCCAGCAACGCCACCGCCAGCCACCGCGCACGCCGGCCTTCGATCAGCCGCTGCAATTGCGGGGTGAGCATGTTGACCAGTTCGAACACCAGCAACCCGGCCAGCAGGCTGGGCAACAACCGCAGCGGGATCACAAGCAGCAGTCCGCCAAAGATGATGACCCAGCTAATGACCAGCAACACATGACGTTGAGAAAACGTTGGCATACAGCCTCAAAACGAACGGCGTAAAAGGATTGGCAGTCTGCCAGCGATCCGATGGCAGCACTAGGGAATGTGTGGGTCGACCTTTGTCGGAGAGTGATCGGTTATTTGCGCTGCTCGCATTCCCGGCCCAGTGTTTATTTTTTCTTCAGGCAATCACTCATGAACGCCTTGCGCTCATCGCCCTTGAGGGCCTTGGTCGTGGCGTCGGCATTGCAGGTTTTCATTTTCTCCTGCTGTGGCGTCAAGGCAGGGACGGCTTCAGTGGCCGCCGGTGTCGCCTTGAGGCAATTGCTCATGAAGAGTTTGCGCTCATCGCCCTTGAGGCTTTTGGCCGTGGCGTCGGCGTTGCAGGTGGTCATCTTGTTCTGTTGGTCAGTGGCGGCAAAACCTTGGGAACACAGGAGCAAACCGATCAGCAGCAAAGGGGCGCGCAACATCGTCATGGAGTGTTCTCCTTGTCACCGCACCGAGGGGGAACGGTCTTGCACTGGAGTGTAGACAACACCTGTAACACCTTCATCCTGTCTCCAGGTGGCTGCGTCGATACTGCTCCGGCGTACACCCGGCCTGGCGCTGGAACATGGCGATGAACGCCGAGCCGGTGCTGTAGCCCAGGTCGAAGGCGACGTCCTGAATGCTGCGGTGACTGTCCAGCGCCTCGATCGCCGTCAGAAAGCGCAGGCGTTGGCGCCACTCACCGAAACTCATGCCCAACTCGCGGACAAACTGCCGCGCCAGCGTGCGTTCGCTGACATGAATCTGTGCGGCCCAGTCTGCCAAGGGCCGGTTATCCCCAGGCTCGGCTTGCAGTGCCTCAAGGACTCCAAGCAATCGGCTACTGCTGGCATAGGGCAGATAACACTCATGCACCGGTGCTTGCTGCAGTTGATCCACCAACACCTGGGCCAGGCGCTGGTCCGCGGCCTGCTTGGGGATCTTCACGTCCCGGGCGGCAAAGTCCTTGAGAATTGCCTTGAGGATGTCGCTGATGGCCAGTGTGCAAGCCTCTTGTGGCAGATCAGCGCAAAGGGTGGGCGCCAGGCAGACTGCGCGATAATTGATCGGCTGGTTGCTGTAGAAGCTGTGCTCGGTCTCGGGGGGCACCCACACGGCGTATTGCGGTGGTGACATGAAGCGACTGCCGCCGATTTCCATGTGCAGTACGCCATGGGCCGAATACTCCAGCGTGCCCCACGGGTGCCGATGGGCCGAGGCAAAGCGATGGGCATCGAAATCGGCGTAGCGGAAGTACACCGGGGCGGGTAACTCGCTGAAATCCAGCAGGTCGATGTGTTTACTGGTCATGCTGTCCGGAATTGGCGGTCGGTTGTCTGTATTGAAGTATAGGCCTGTAACCAGACAAGGGATAATTACCCCTTATCAACGTTCTGGTTTTCCCCATGCAATACGCTTATCCCCTGCTGGCCATTTTCATCTGGGCCGGCAACACCGTCATCACCAAAATGTCGGCCGGGGCGATCTTCCCCGCCGAGATCGGATTCTACCGCTGGCTGCTGGCCGGCTTGTTGTTCACGCCCTTCATGCTCAAATCGGTGATTGCCCACTGGCCGGCTATTCGCCCGAACCTGGGCAAGATCTTTGTCCTCGGCGTGCTCGGCATGGCGGTTTACCAAAGCCTGGCGTACTTCGCCGCGAGCCTGACCTCCGCCACCAACATGGGCATCATCCTGTCGTTGATGCCTTTGATGTCGCTGGCCATGGCGATCATCAGCCTCGGCCAACGCCTGACTATCGGCGCATTGGCCGGTGCGGTGCTGTCGTTTGCCGGGGTATTGGTGGTGGTCTCGTCCGGTAGCCTGGGCGTGCTGCTGGAACACGGGGTGAACCTGGGCGACGCGATGATGCTGATCGCCACCCTGGCCTACGCGATCTACAGCACCTTGCTGAAAAAATGGCAGCTGCGCTTGCCGCCATTGGTGCTGCTGTACTTGCAGGTGCTGGTCGCGGTGGTGGTGTTGTTTCCGCTGTTTCTCGCCTCACCGAAAACCGGCCTGACCTTGCAGAACATCCCCTTGGTGCTTTACGCCTGCCTGCTGGCCTCGATGGTCGCACCGCTGGCGTGGATGCAGGCCGTGGTACGTTTGGGGCCGAGCCGGACCACGCTGTTCTTCAATTTACTGCCGTTGATTACCGCGCTGATTGCGGCGGTGGTGCTGCATGAGCAGTTGGCGCTTTATCACCTGGTGGGCGGGATGTTGACGTTGGGCGGGGTGATTCTTTCCGAGCGCTGGACCACCGTATTGGGCCGCAAGGTCAGCGTTGCCTGAGCCAAAAAGGTCGCAGCCTGCGGGAACGCATTCCCCCTGTAGGAGCTGCCGCAGGCTGCGATCTTTTGATTTTGATCTTATAAACCGGCAGCCTTTAACCGAGCCGCATGCTCGACAAACAACCGGATCGGCTCCGCCCCCTTCCCCACCAGCCCCAGCGACTGATTGACGATGTCGAAATGGTCCAGCGGATACTCGTCGCCAATCACCGTCCCCAGGTGCGAGGAATACCGCCCGACCATCCCGTCGCAATGCCCGGCCTCGCGAACGAAGGTCCTGGCAAACAAACGACAACTGCGGTTGGTGCCGTCCAACAGGTTGCGCCCGCGATCGGTCTTGCCCGGCTGCAAGGTCCCGGACCAGGAATAGTAACGCACGCCGTTCACCTGTTCCGGCCCTTGCCCGCCCCAGGTTTCGGGCAGCCCCTGTGGATAACGTTGATTGAACAGCGCCACGCCCTCAGTGGTGAGCGAATGATGGGAAGCGTGGATATCCACAGGCAACTTCGGTCCGCGATAGCCGGTTTCCAGCAGGCACATCAGCGCCGCGATGCACCGTATCAAAAAGGTCACCAGCCGCCCCATGGCACTGTCATGCGGATAGTGCTTGTGCAGATAGTCCGCCAGTTCCGAACCATGATTGGGCCCCGCCACCGAGGTCACCGAGGCGATCAGGTCCGGGCGTTTGGCTGCTGCGTAGCGGGCGGTCAGCGACCCCTGGCTGTGGCCAATCAGGTTGACCTTCCCGGCACCGGTCTCGCGCAGAATCTCCTCGATCCGCGCCAGCAGTTGCTCACCGCGCACATCATCGGAGTTGAGCGGCGAAACCTGCACCGCAAACACCACCGCACCACCACGGCGCAATGCCTCGGCGATCCCGTACCAGTACGGATAAAGCACCAAACGGATGAACCCGAGCATTCCCGGGACCAGCACCAATGGGTAACGCGTGGCCAAACCTTGCGACATGGGCGAGACATCCTTGTGATCGTGAGGTGATGCATAGCGGATGCAAGACATCCGCCAAGCTTCGCCAGCGAACATGACAAACCGACGACCAGTCTAGGACATCTGCCCTACTTCAGTCCCACCACACCTGCCACGATCAGCCCGACCGACAGCAGCTTGACCGCGGTCAGGCTCTCACCGAGCAAGGCAAAGCCGAGAAACACCGTGCCCAGGGAACCGATGGCGGTCCAGATCGGGTAGGCGATGCTCACCGGCAACTCGCGCATGGCCAGGGTCAAAAAATAAATCCCGCCCACCGCGGCCACGATGGTCATCAGCGAGGGCCAGAGCCGGGTAAAGCCCTCGGCGTACTTCATGCCCATGGCGAAGGTCACTTCGAACCCGGCGGCGATCAGCAAAAACAGCCAGGCCATCTAGAACTCCCTGGCCAGCGCCAGCAAGCGCTGCTCTGCTTCGGCGGCGGAGACCTGGAACGTGCGCGCCTCGGACTCTTCGCCTTCGGCGGCGACCACCGTGACATCGGTGATGCCGATGAATCCCAGCGCCGTGCGCAGCAGCGTATCGGCATGGTTCATTGCCTCCAGCTCGCCGCCCGGACCGAAGCCGAAACCGCCGCGACTGGTCACGATCAAGGCCTTTTTACCCTGCACCAGTGGCTCGTACTGCGCGATGCCGTTATCCAGGGTGTGATTGAAGGTCAGCCCGAGCCGCACGATCTGGTCGATCCAGGCTTTCAAGCCGCTGGGCACGCTGAAATTGTGCATCGGCGTGGAAATCACCAGCACGTCATGTCCGAGCAACTCGCCGACCAGCGTGTCGCTGAATGCCAGATCCGCTTGCATCGACAGGGGCCGCGCGTCGGGTTCGGGATAGAACGCGGCGGCCACGAACGCTTCGTTGACCGGTGGGATCAACGCTCGGCCGACTTCGCGGCGGGTCAGCTTCGATTGCGGGTGACGGGCCTGCCAAGCCGACAGAAACACTTCCGCCAAACGCCGGGAGTGCGAACGATCCCCTCGTGGACTGGCATGAATCGCAAGAACTGTGCTCATCTGACTCTCCTTGGGACTAAACTCAAATTGCGGGTGGCTTGCAGCTTGTAACTCACTGCTGCCCACTACAACTGAACAAAAGTCAGTCCGGATGAATCTATTTCATCCATGGAGATATCATGTTTGCCTCATTGCCATTGACCGCCCTGCGCGCTTTCGAATCCGCCTCGCGCCTGCTGAGTTTCAAGGCCGCCGCCGAGGAGCTTTCAGTGACACCGACGGCGGTGTCTCACCAGATCCGCTCGCTCGAGAGTTGGCTAGGTGTGGCGCTATTCGAACGCTTGCCACGCCAGGTGCGCCTGACCGAAGGTGGCGAACGGCTGTTCCACAGCCTGCACGGCGCCTTGCTGGAAGTGGCGCAAAGCGTCGACACCCTGCGTCCGCACCGCAGCGGCACGAACCTGACGATCTCCACCACCGCCGCCTTCGCCGCCCTGTGGCTGGTGCCGCGCCTGGGCCGATTCTATGCTCGACACCCCAACATCAGCCTGCGCCTGGACACCCATTGCGAAGTGATCGATCTGCATCAGGACGCCAGTGTCGACCTGGTGGTGCGCTACAGCCTCGATGACTATCCGAACCTGTATGGCCTTTGCCTGTTCGACGAGTCTTTCGGAGTTTACGGCTCGCCGGAACAAGTGGCCTTGGCTACCCATCACACGCCTACGCTGATCAGCGTGCGCTGGCACAATTCCAAGCTCTACGCCCATGGCTGGGAAGCCTGGTGCGCACAGTCCGGCGAGGATTGGTTGGCGGGTCAGCCCACCGTGCGCGAATACGATGAAGAACATTACGCCTTGCAAGCGGCGATTGCCGGTCAGGGCCTGGTGCTGGCGAGTAATATCCTGATTTCAGAAAGCGTGGCCAGTGGGTTGCTGATGGCTTATCGGGGGGAAATCCAGGTTGATGGTGCCGGTTACAGCGCACTGTGTGTACCGGGACGTGAGCGACATCCACCGGTGCGTGATTTTTTTGCGTGGTTGCGGGAGGAAGCTCGAATGTCCGGACTATTGCCTGGCGGCAACTTGGACTTTGAGTCCCCTGGACATAAAATATCACACTCGTAGTGCAACCTGCAGACCGAATACAACGAAAATTAAAAAACCTTCAACAACTAGACAGCTTGCTTAAACCCTCCACAAAGTTTACTTCACCACCTGCTGCACCCGCATAAAAAAACTAACAGCATAGAGTTACAAAGACTCGCTAGACATCAACACGTAGTTCTTTATATTGAACCAACAGACAAACACTCTGTTCAAAAACTATAAAGGACTATAGACATGCACATCGAACAAAGACTTGAACTTCTGGACTCTCTGCCTCCTCTGCCCGCAGCCAGCATGCCAACCATTCGAGCTTTCGCACCTGAAGTTCCGATTGATCCAAACAAGCCAAGCGGAACCGTTGGAAATGAAATGGTCAACCTATTCATGGCGGGCACTGGCGAACAAAATCGTAGAGACGTCAATAGCTGCAAGCAATTAGTACAACATGCAGCCACTAAACTTTACGACCCGCAAAAAGAGCTATACCAGTGGTACAAGTATTACGTCGACACTTTGCAAAAGCTCGGCTGGATTACCCAAGCCTCACAATTAAAAGAGCAGACAATTAAACGTAGCGGTTTGACAATGGACACCGTGGCTCTGTATGTGATGCAAGGCTTTGTAGGCGCTAACATTTCAAAACTAGCGGAACTGGCTGGTAAAGGCTTGGCAAAAATCAAACAAAGTGACGGCCTGGTTGATATTTATAACGGTACAGCCAATGTCGGATCTGACGCAAAATTTGACATGTCACCGATTTGGGAGACCAAGGAAGGCTACCCAATGATGATTCTTAACTGCAATACCCTGAACGTACGTGAAAGCAGTCGAGGTATTCTTTGGTGGAAGTCAACAACCCAGGAAACAAGAATAAAAACAGCCGCACAGGCCGTATACCTCAACGTGGACGTTTATGCGGGGATACGTCAAGCTGTTCTTGATAAAATCGGCGCTACCGCCAAAAACGCACTTGCCGACATTCCGAACATGGACTGATAAATATTCTCGAATAGTAGCTCGCGAGTCCTCACGAGCTATTTCAATTATAATGAAAGCGAAAAACTCTATGACCGACACTACATTGGACATCTATATTGTCGATGGAAACGTCACTTTGTTTTTTGGAGAGCATTCAAACTCTTTCAAAAGTGACATTTTGAATTCCAGCTTGCTAGCGCATCTGGTTTCAAATCCGAAGGGCATTGCTACAGATGACTGGTTCCACTCGTACAAAAAACTCTTGGGATCACTATCATGGCTACTTAAAAGCGACGGCACTCAAAACCCCAAAGTGCAATCAGCGAGCATCTCAAGCCTTGCAAAACTTGCTTTATCCCGTTATCTATCAGCCACTCAGCTGGATAAGATGACTGAATGTCTCTCTGAAATAAAACACTTACCAAATGATTCCGAAATCCTGTCTGCAATACAAAAAAGACTCCAAACAACAGATAACAGCGTCAAACAGACAACCACGACAATCTGCCCTCTTCTGACCATTGTTTGCGATGGCGGAATGGTCATATCATCGCTGATTCGCTTCGAGACTAGTGGCCGCATTGACGTTTCCATTTTCGACGAAGAACTGCCATCGAGTAAAATAAATGGCACACCGAAAATCAACCAGTGGATTACTTTTCTGGGCGAAGAAAACTATGCCAACATTCGAAATACCGTAATTGAAAAGCTCGGCAGCAAAATTAAAACAAGACTATTTCACCTTGATGCTGCCTCCTCGTCAAACTAGCACTTATGTGCCATACGACCCGCACGCTATTGGCAAACTCGACACCATTAGCGTGCGCTCCTAAACAGGCTTCTATCTTTCGACGGACTTCGGTGCTTTACCCGCCTTCATCTGCTCCAGCAACGGCGCGCACTGATTCGGTTCTCCGCCACTTGGTGCAACCAACGCCAACAACCCCGCCGCCGGCGCGGCAATCACACCCAGTGCAACCATCCCGGCCCCACGCAACATCAAGGGTACGGCTTTCACGCCAGCGTCGGGCTTGATGAACTTGCCTCGCACATACAGCGGCGAACGCAGTGAGATCAGCCGCCAGCCCTTGGATTCCGGCGTGATGGTCAAGTCCAGCTGCTCGGTGGCCATGTTCGCCGTGCCATCGATGTAAATGATCGCGTTCTCGGTATCGAAGACGAACAACCGCGTAGTGGCCAGACCACTCTTGATATCGAAATCGGCAGCGGCGCAATTGATCTTCACTTCCTTGTCGCCAAAGATCTTGCCAACCACATAGTTGCCTACGTTCAACCCGGCCAACTCCATCAACTCACGACTGATGGCGCCGTCATTGATCAGCATTTTCAGCTTGCCATTGGCACTGCCCAGCAACTTGGCCACCGAGTTGCCGCGCCCGGTAATGTCGGCATCGCCATTGAGTTCGCCGAAGCTGGTTTTCATTGGCTCGAAGGTCGGGAACAACTGCTTGAGCTTGAAGCCCCGGGCGGTCAATTTTGCCTGGCCTTCCAGCGGTTCGGTGTGCCCGTTCAGGCGAATCTGCGCATCCAGCTTGCCACCGGCCACGCCGAATCGCAGCGGTTCCAGACTGAGTACGCCATCGGTGAGCACCAGGTGCGTGTAGAGGTCGTTGAATGGCAACTTTTCGCTATGGACGATGCGCTTGCCGGTGAATTCTACATCCGCGTCCATGTCGCGCCAGCGATCCGTCTTGAACTCCTCGACCGGCAGTACTTTGTCCGCCGGCTGTTTGCTCTCGCCGCCGCGGGCTTTCTGCTTGGCATTGGAGTCGGCGCCGATCAACGGTGCCAGGTCGGCAAACAACAATTGATTGGATAGCAGCGAACCGCTGAGTTTGGGCCGTGGCTTGCCAGCGACGTAGGTCAGGCTGCCATGGATGTCGCTCGCGCCGATCGTGCCGTTGAATTCCTCATAACGAAATACCGCACCGCCCGGCTCATGCAGCTTTGCGATCAGATGGCCGTCGGTGGCATAGGGCGGCGTATCCGGCAGGGTCACGCCGGTCAGGGGATAGAGGTTGCCCAGGCTGGCGCCGGCCAGTTTCAGGCGCAGATCCAGGGCGCCCAGATTCAGTGGATCGGTCAGCGTGCCGGCCAGCTCGACGCTGGTATCGGCAATCTTCGCTTGCGCCTGCAGCGGAAACGGCCGGGCCGCGTCCTGCAGCGCCAGCAAGCCGCCGATCTTGCCCTGACCCGTGAGTTTCTGGCCGTGATACTGGCCTTTGACCTTCAGGGCAAACGCGTAATCCTGGGGCGCAGCGCCTTGCTCGGACACGGTTTTCGCCGCTTTGTCGCCGACGATTTCGCTGAAGGGAATCGGCTTGCCCAGGGGGTCGATCAGCAGGTCCAGTTGGGTTTTCAGGCTCTGGTCGTCGAGGGTGACATGTCCCTTGTCGAAGCCGATCGCGCCGATATCCAACACCCAGGGTGAGGGCTCGGCGTTCGGGTCTTTCGGGTCGAACTTGAAGGTCCAGTTGGCACGACCGTCGGCCAGGCGTTGCAACTCGGCATTGGGTTCGGTGAGGTCGATGCGGGGGATCACCACGCGCTGCGCCAACAAGGCCAGGGGCGATATGCGCAGCTCGACGCGCTTGAGGCTGGCCATCTGCGGTGCCTTCGACCAGTCCGGGTTGCCCAGGCTCAGGTCTTCCGCCACCACGTGCGGCCAGGGCACCCAGGCCCGCCAGCCACCCTCGTCGGGCTCGCGCTGCCAGACCACCGCCAGATTGCCGTTGATGGCGAAGGGGCGGTGCAGTTCTTCGGACACCTTGGCATTGAGGGGCGGTTTGATCCGGTTCCAGTCGAAGAACACGATGATCAGCACCAGCACGGCCAACAACACAACGAAGCTGGCCAGGGTCCAGGCGAGAATCTTACGGGTGCGCGTCATTGCACAGAGCTCCTGATACGGCTGAGCGCCACGATCGCGATGCTCAGGAGAAACGCAGGGCCAGAACCGGCCCGTCATGCAGTCTACGACTGGAAAATGGCCCGCAGGTTTAATCGAAAAGCCGATTTTGCCGCAATTGACGTGTTCAACGCGGCCCCCTCCTCCCGTCCGGCGTTACCGGCGACGCACTTTTGCGTGGCGTGGGTGAGTCGAAAATACCCACCGCAGTGCTTCGCAAAGGCCCGGTTTACAAGGGCTGCAGAGAACAATCAATTCCGTTGATTATTAACATTGCGTTTATGAACTTTTATATCGACTTATCGAGAGTAGCATTGCCCTCGTACCCAATTTATCGCACTCCTACGGAGCACCCATCATGAAACGCCAACTTCTGCTTAGCCTTACACTTTCAATGCTGGCCAGCACCGCTTTTGCACTGCCAGCCGCTGACCAGGCTACCCCGCAAGTCAAAGACACCCACTCGGTGTTCAGCCAAACCGTCGCCGCTGATGGCTCCGACCGCACTCCAGGTCAAACCATTGCCGAAGGTGGTAACGATCGCCTGAAAGAAAAAGGCCTGATCACTGAAGACGGCTACGATCAAACTCCACAAGGTCAAACTGTTGCAGAGGACGGCTACGACCAGACTCCACAAGGTCAAACCGTTGCCGCTGATGGTTCCGACCGTACCCCAGGTCAAACCGTTGCCGAAGGCGGTGGTGACCGTGTCATCGAACGCAACAGCGCTATGAGCTGAGCCCATGGCGGCCCCGAAAAAAAGCCCAATCACCGGATTGGGCTTTTGACTTTCTGGCTGTTCCGTTTATCGAAGCCGTACCTCCCCGCCTGATTCCCTCTGTCATTCGACGCCGGCAAAGCCGATTTGCTAGAGTGCGCCGCAGTCCTTTTCAGAAAACGCCCTTGCGATGCTGCCCCGCGCCGAACAGAAACAACAAACCCGTAACGCCTTGATGGACGCGGCCCGCCATTTGATGGAGGGTGGCCGAGGATTCGGCAGCCTGAGCCTGCGCGAAGTCGCGAAAACCGCCGGAATCGTCCCCACCGGTTTCTACCGGCATTTTACCGATATGGATGAACTCGGCCTGGTGCTGGTGAGCGAGGTCGGCCAGACCTTCCGTGAAACCATTCGCCTGGTGCGCCACAACGAGTTCGTCATGGGCGGCATCATCGACGCGTCCGTGCGGATTTTTCTGGATGTAGTGTCGGCCAACCGTTCGCAATTCCTGTTCCTGGCCAGGGAACAGTATGGTGGCTCGTTACCGGTACGCCTGGCCATCGGTCGACTGCGCGAAAACATCAGTTCGGACCTGGCCGCCGACCTGTCCCTGATGCCGAAACTGCAACACCTGGACATGGCCGGCCTGAGCGTCATGGCCGACCTGATCGTCAAAAGCGTGTTCGCCACCTTGCCGGACATTATCGATCCGCCGGTCGAGGCGCTGCCCGAGCACTTGACGCCCCAGGCAAAGATTACCCAACAGCTGCGGTTCATCTTTATCGGCCTCAAGCATTGGCAGGGGCTCGGCAGTACCGAGTAAGCACCGCGAAAGAACACCTGACTGGCTTCAACCTGGTGCACATGGAAAAAACCGTGCACCAATTTCAGCCAAAACCCTCGACACCCAGAAACTTTTCCTACGCCTCCTACAGGTATTTCCTACGCATCCCCGGATTGGCAAGCCCCTTGCTCTAGCCTGAGCATTGTCCATTGCTGGAAGCTTTCCGATGCTGGTGATTCATCGCAGAATCGACCCTCAACCCGACTGGGCCGCCGAACTTCACTTGACCTTCGAAGCCCGGAGCAAAAGCCGTTTGCGCTGTTTCAGTGCCCAGGGCGAAGACGTCGGGTTGTTTTTGGAGCGGGGTCAATCGCCCTTGTATGACGGCGAATGTCTGCAAGCCGAGGATGGCCGCGTTGTCCGTGTCTGTGCCCGTCCCGAGCAATTGCTGCACGTCACCTGCGCCAATGCCTTCGAACTGACCCGTGCCGCCTATCACCTGGGCAATCGCCATGTGGCCTTGCAAGTGGGCGACGGCTGGTTGCGCCTGCTCGACGACTACGTGCTCAAGGCCATGCTCGAACAACTCGGCGCCGAGGCCGAGCCCATCGAAGCTGCGTTTCAACCTGAACACGGCGCCTACGGCGGCGGCCATCATCATTCGCGTCACGGTGATGAAGACTTCAACTACCCGCCAAAACTGCACCAGTTCGGCGTGCGCCCATGAACCCTGCATGGGCATTGCTGCGCCTGGCCAGTCCGCAGTTGCCGATTGGCGGCTACAGCTATTCCCAGGGCCTGGAAATGGCCGTGGACAACGGCCGTGTGCACGATCCCGACAGCGCGCGCCGCTGGATCAGTGATCAGCTGTTGCTCAATCTCGCCCGTTTCGAGGCGCCGCTGCTACTCGCCCATTGCGTGGCGGCGGCCGAGGAAAACTGGAGCGAACTGCTGCAGCGCTGCGAAGAACACCGCGCCAGCCGGGAAACCCGCGAGCTGCATCAGGAAAGCCGGCAAATGGGCTACTCCTTGCAGCAGTTGCTCAACGGCCTGCCTGAGCTTGATTCAGCAGCGCGCGCCTTTCTCCAGCAACGACCCGAACCCCACCTGGCCCTGGGCTGGGCGCTGGCCGCTCGCGCCTGGCAGATCAGCCCGCAGGATGCGCTGGCCGCGTGGCTTTGGAGCTGGCTGGAAAACCAACTGGCGGTACTGATGAAAACCCTGCCATTGGGCCAGCAGGCCGCGCAGCGCCTGACCAGTGAACTGCTGCCGCTGCTGCAACAAGCCCAGCAGGACGCTACCCGAATCAACCCCGAACACTATGGCAGCGCCGCGTTTGGCCTGTCCCTGGCGTGTATGGCCCACGAGCGCCAGTACAGCCGCCTGTTCCGTTCCTAGGGCCTTTCATTTTGGAGAATCACATGAACACCCAACCTTTGCGCGTCGGCATCGGCGGCCCGGTCGGTTCCGGCAAAACCGCCCTGACCCTGGCCCTGTGCCTGGCCCTGCGCGAACGCTACAACCTGGCCGTGGTGACCAACGACATCTACACCCGCGAAGACGCGGATTTCCTGGTGCGCAACGAAGCGTTGGCGCCGGAACGCATCATCGGCGTGGAAACCGGCGGCTGCCCACACACGGCGATCCGCGAAGACGCTTCGATCAACCTCGAAGCCGTGGATCAGTTGAACCGCCGCTTCCCGGGGCTCGACCTGATCCTGGTGGAATCCGGTGGCGACAATCTCTCGGCCACCTTCAGCCCGGAGCTGTCCGACCTGACCATCTACGTGATTGACGTTTCCGCGGGCGACAAGCTGCCACGCAAAGGCGGACCGGGGATCTGCAAATCCGATCTGCTGGTGATCAATAAAATCGACCTGGCGCCGCTGGTGGGTGCGTCGCTGACCCTGATGGACAGCGACACCACGCGCATGCGCAACGGCAAGCCGTTCGTGTTCAGCAACCAGAAGACCGGCCAGGGCCTGGAAGAGATCATCGCCTTCATCGAACGCCAGGGCCTGCTGACGGCAGCCTGACCATGACTTATCAACAAGGAAGCTTCTGCATGACACTCAAACGCATTCTGGGCGCCATGGCCCTGCTGTTGACACCGGCCATTGCGCTGGCCCACCCGGGGCACGGTGACAATGGCTTGATCGCCGGTATTGGCCACCCGATCGGTGGCCTCGATCATCTGTTGGCGATGCTCGCGGTTGGCTTGTGGGCGGCGCAGCAGCAAGGTGCTGCGCGCTGGGTGCTGCCGTGCACGTTCGTTGGCACCATGCTGATTGGCGGGATGCTGGGGTTTGAAGGGTTGGAACTGCCGGTAATGGAAGGCGGGATTGCTGCGTCTGTGCTGGCGTTGGGCCTGGCGGTTGCCTTGGCGGTGCGTCCGCCTTTGAGTCTGGCGATGGGTGCCACTGCACTGTTCGCATTGTTCCATGGCGTGGCCCATGGCCTGGAATTGCCGGACATGTCGAGTCCTTGGGCGTATGCGGCAGGGTTTGTGGCGGCGACCGCAGCGCTGCATACCGCCGGTTATGTGATGGTGCGGGTGTTGCCTCAGGTGGCGGCGCCGCTGGTTCGACTGGCGGGTGCGGCTTCGGCGGCGACCGGAGTCTGGTTGTTGGCCGGCTAGCTCTCTATCGATTGTGCTGGCCTCTTCGCGAGCAAGCCCGCTCCCACACAGTTCCAATGTGGGAGCGGGCTTGCTCGCGAAGGCGGCCGGACAGACACCACATCCCTCAGGCCTGCTAACATGTCGCGCAATCAACCCTGCCGTGACGACGCCAGCCAATGCCGCCTGTTTCCCGCTCCGCCTCCCAGCCTGAACTGACCGCCCTGTTTGCCTCGGTGCAACAGCACTTCCAGGACGTGATCGTGCCGCTTTGGCAAGGCCCCGGCTGGAATGCCGACATGGCGCTGCCCTATGAGGCGCTGGACGCCGAGCACACGCCGCTGCCCCCGCAACGCTACCGGGCCATGGCCTGCGCGCGGCAGTTGTACCTGTTCGCCAGCCTGATCGACCAGGTGCCCGGCGCGCAGGAACGCGCGGCGGCGCTGTTCCGTTCCTTGCAGCGGCACTTCCACGATGCCGAGCACGGGGGCTGGTTCTACAGCATCGACCCCCAGGGCGCGCCGCTGGATCAGCGTAAAGACCTCTACACCCACGCCTTCATTCTGTTCGCCTGCGCCCATTACTGGGACAAAGTCCGCGAGCCGCTGGTGGAATCGGTGCTCAACGCCGCCCTGGAAGTGATCGCGCAACGTTTCGCCAGCGGCGACGGCCTCTACGAAGCGAGCCTGGATCGTGACTGGTCATCGCTGAACAGCGGACCGCTGCAGAATCCGCTGATGCACCTGGCTGAAGCCTTCCTCGCCACGCTGGCAGTGCGTGAAGACCTCGCCGTGCAGCAGGCGCTTGTCGACTTATGCACAGGGATGCAGCAGCGTTTTATCGATCCGCAGCACGGCGTGTTGATGGAAAAACCCTTGGGTGCTGTGGATAACTGGTTCGAACCGGGGCATCAGTTCGAGTGGTATTTCCTGCTGGAGTCGTCCGAGTTGCTGCGCGGTTCACCCTTGCACGCTTCGCTGGAGCGCGCCTTTGCCTTCACCGAGCAATTGGGCGTCGATCCACAGACCGGTGCCGTGCGGGCCATGCTCGACCTGGGGCCGGACGGCTGTTCTCGGGACGCGACGCAGCGAATCTGGGCCCAGGCCGAGTACCTGCGTGCATTGACCCTGCGGCCGGGCAGCGAGGCTGCGGTACTTCGCCAGTTGCAGGCGTTGCAACAGCGCTCGCTGCACGCGGGTGGCTGGTATGAATGCCGGGACGAGCAGGGTGAAGTGAGCCGTCGGGACATGCCGTCGACTACGCCTTATCACTTGGCGACTTGTTACCGTGGGTTGGCTGAGTATCTCGACTGACAGCTAAAAGATCGCAGCCTGCGGCAGCTCCTACAGGATTTACGCGATCCACTTCTTGTCCCCGGTAAAGCTGATGGTCAGCCACCTCGCCGCATCAGGCTTGCCGAGCTTCGCGGAAATTTCCTCTCGCAGCGCATCCAGCTGCACCACGCTGTGCAGCCGGTAATCCGTCGGCAACACGATGTGAATCTCGATAAAACAGGCCCGGCCGTGTTTCTGCACGTAGGAAACGTAGTCGTCGAAACCATGCTCGATCTTCGCCTCCGCCAGCACCTGATTCACCTTGTCGTCCAGCTGATCCGGGGCGATTCCCAGCACATCACGCAATGCCGGGCCAAGAATCCTGAAAGCCGGCGCGAGCATGCTCAGGGCCAGCAGGATCAGGATCAGCGGATCGACATAAACCGCCCACTCGGCGTAACCCTGGGTTTTGAGCAACAGTGCGGCGAGAAAGCTCACCAGCAAGCCTGCCGACAGCATCGCGTCTACCAGCCAGCTGATGTTGTCGAATTGCAGCAGCGTTGATTTCAGTTTTCGATTGCGATGGCGCACGTAGAAGAAATAGGCGAACTCAACGACGGTAAACACCGCCGCGTAGACGATCACCAGCCCAAGCTCAATCTCGCGGCCACCATTGATGATGCCGAACACACCGTTGAGAAACGCGTAGATGGCGATCAGCAACAGGAAGCTGCCTTCGATCAGCAGCACCATGGGTTCCAGATGCCAGAAACCAAACTGGAAACGCTGGTTGCTTTCCTTGGCGATCAATTTTGCGGTGATCAGCATCAGCACCTTGATAAAGGTCGCGATCAGCGAGAAGAAGCCATCGAACAGGATGGATTGGGCGCCTGAGACAACGCCGGTGACGATACCGGCGATCGCCACGGCCAGCATCAGGAAGGTCGATTGCTTGAGCAGCGCCTGCTCGCCTCGGTTGCTCACATGGTCTCCTCGAACCTTTGAGCCGCAGGGTGCGGCGGGGTGTTGGATGAGGAGTCTAGCTGATGTCCGGCGCTGTCTGTTCCGCCCCCTTCGCGAGCAAGCCCGCTCCCACAGGGTTAGGCGCAATACCTGTGGGAGCGAGCTTGCTCGCGATTGGCCATAACGCGGTCTTACGCCTTGCCACCACTGCGATCAATCGCAAACCCGGCCCAGGTCTGGCTCACCGGCATCAGCTCCAGGCTGTTGATGTTGATATGCGCCGGGGCATTGAGGACCCAGAAAATGGTGTCGGCAATGTCTTGCGGCTGGATCGGCTCGGCACCGGCGTAGGTGGCGTTATAACGCTCCTGGTCACCGGCGAAACGCACCAGGGAGAACTCGCTCTCACACAGCCCCGGTTCGATGTTGCTGACCCGCACGCCGGTTCCCTGAAGGTCGCAGCGCAGGTTCAGGGAGAACTGTTTGACGAACGCCTTGCTCGCGCCATACACATGGCTGCCCGGGTAAGGGTAGTTGCCGGCGATGGATCCCAGGTTGACGATGCCGGCGCCACGGCCATGGGCGATCAGGCGCGGCAGCAGCAGACGCGTGCTGTACATCAGGCCTTTGATGTTGGTATCGACCATGGTGTCCCAATCGTCCAGGTCGCACTTGGGCGCCGGGTCGACACCCAGGGCCAGGCCTGCGTTGTTGATAAGTCCGCGCAGCTTGGCGAAGGACGGCGGCAGGTTGGCAATGGCTTCCTCCATGGCCTTGCGGTCGCGCACATCGAGCACCAGGCCATGCACCTCGGTCTGCTTCGACAACTCGGCGCACAGGGCGTTGAGGCGCTCTTCACGACGCCCCGTCAGCACCAGTTTCCAGCCGGCTTCGGCAAAACGTCGGGCACAGGCTTCACCAAAACCGGAAGTCGCGCCGGTGATAAACAGGGTGTTGGACATGGTGTTCTCCTTGCTACGGCTGATCGGCAGCCATTGGAATAGAAAATCAGCAGGCAGCATGCCCGGCCTTGCGCACAGCGGCAACCTGCGTGCTATCTGTACAAAAAACGAGCAAAGCTTGCAACGCCTTGCCGGCCGTGGCCTGCAGACATGTGCGCGCACGTTATCCACAAGCCGGTCCACAGTCTCTGGGGGCAAGTGGAAAAGCTGAAAGCCGCTATCCACAAGGCTTTGCGGGCTGATTTGAAACTTTTTTGCTTGACCCACATTGGCCTGCTGTGTAGCCCGGGGTCAATTTCCCGACCGGGCGGTCAAGCCCGCGGTGGCTCCAAGCCAGTAACCACGGCCCTCAGCCGAGTCTTTCCAGAGTTTAACCACAGACTTATCCACAGGCTTGCTCACTGGATTGGACCACACTTTCCTCACCAAGAAAAAGGTTGACAAAGCCGCCTTGAAGGCCAGAAAAAATGCCTGGTCAAAAAACAACCATAGCGCTGCAGGCCACGTATTCAAAGGCGTTCAGACAGCTACTCCCACGTTATTCACAGCCAGTTCCACAGCAAACGGGGACAAGTCAAAACCGTGACAAAACAACTATTTGCAGCGGCTTTATGTCGCGCTTTCGGAGGTCCTCAATTTTGTTTTCCACAATTTCCCTTTACCTCACACCGCCGCTCTTGTAGGAGCTGCCGAAGGCTGCGATCTTTTGATCTTGATCTTTAAAAACAAGATCAAAAGATCGCAGCCTCGTTGCACGAGACAGCTCCTACAGAATTTGCGCGGGCGAAAAAAAACGCCCTGGTTTCGTCAGGGCGTTTTTATTGGACGCTAAGGCCTAGTGCCCGCCGAGATACGCGTTACGCACATCCTCATTGACCAACAGCTCCTTGCCGGTACCGGTCATGCGAATCTCGCCATTGACCATCACATAGGCCCGGTCCGACAGCCGCAGCGCATGGTTGGCGTTCTGCTCGACCAGGAAAATGGTCATGCCGGTCTTGGCCAGTTCCCGCAGGGTCGCGAAGATCTGCTTGACCACGATGGGTGCCAGCCCGAGGCTCGGCTCATCGAGCAAGAGCAATTTCGGCCGGCTCATCAGGGCCCGGGCGATGGCCAGCATCTGCTGCTCGCCACCGGACATGGTCATCGCACGCTGGGTGCGCCGCTCTTCGAGCCGCGGGAACAGCTGGAACATGCGCTGCATGTCTTCCTTGGCGTACTTGTCACCGATAGGGATGGTGCCCATCAGCAGGTTTTCCTCGACGGTCATGTCGGGGAACACCCGCCGCCCTTCCGGCGACTGTGCGATGCCGTTGGAGGCGATGTAGTGCGATGATTTGTGGGTGATGTCCACGCCCTGGTAGAGGATCTGCCCGTCCGCCGCCCGCGGCTGACCGAAGATCGACATCAGCAGGGTCGACTTGCCGGCACCGTTGGAGCCGATCAGGCTGACGGTTTCCCCTTCGTTGATGTGCAGCGAAACGTTCTTCAGGGCCTGGATCGGCCCGTAGAACACATCCAGGTCCTTGAGTTCGAGGATGGGTTGGCTCATACCACTTCCTCTTCATCGGCGCCCAGGTAGGCGGCAATCACTTTCGGGTCGTTGCGGATGTCGTCGGGGCCGCCCTCGGCGATGACGACGCCGTGGTCCAGTACCACGATGTGGTCGGAAATACTCATTACCATGCCCATGTCGTGTTCGATCAGCACCACGGTCAGATCGTGCTCGTCGCGCAGCAGCCGGATCATCGCGCTCAGCGCTTCGGT
>Ga0160454_100389_pt1 | contig 23153 bp, 19 predicted proteins | sample HID1971M_E6MG_FD_108218 | JGI IMG/M metagenome (GOLD analysis project Ga0160454, IMG submission 108218) | Enriched millipede-associated microbial communities from UW Madison campus, WI, USA - HID1971M_E6 MG | ecosystem: Host-associated > Arthropoda: Insects > Digestive system > Unclassified ... | reverse complement strand
GACGACGACCGTCTTGCCCTTCATCAGCTCTCCTAGCGCCAGCTGCATCTCATATTCGTTCTCGGGGTCGGCAAACGCCGTAGCCTCGTCCAGCACAAGAATCGGCGCATTCTTCAGAATCGCCCGCGCCACCGCGATCCGCTGCTCCTCTCCGCCGGACAAGTAAACGCCGCCCTCTCCGATTCGCGTCTCGTAGCCCTGCGGCAGCTTGCCGATAAATTCGTGGCACTGCGCGGAAAACGCCGCCGCATACACCTCCTCCGGCGCAGCCCCGGGCCGACCGACGGCGATATTGTTATAGATGGTGTCGTAAAACAGAAACGTGTCCTGAAACACGAACGCAACCGTGTCCATCAGTTGCTCCGAAGCCATCTCCCTAATGTCCGCGCCTCCGATGCGAATAGCGCCCGACGACACGTCCCAGAAACGCGGAACCAGATTGGCCACCGTCGATTTGCCTGCGCCCGACGGCCCGACCAGAGCGGTAACCTCGCCCTGCCGGGCCGTGAACGAAATGTCCGAGAGCGCTTCGCTCCCGCCGCCCTCCGCCCCATACGAAAAGCTGACGTTGGCAAACTCGATGTCAAAGGAGGCAGGCTGCTTCGGCCGCTCCGGCTCCGGCACGGGCTTCTCCGTCAAAATGCGGTCGATGCGCTCGACGCCCTCGCGAATGTCGCGCAGCGTGGAGGTCAGAAACATGATCTTGAACATCGGAGCCGAGATGCCCGGCGACATAATCAGGAAAAACAGCAGCACCGAAGCGAACGCGACGCTATCCGGGCTGCGCGAAAGCAGGAAGACGCCAACCGGCAGCACGAAAGCGGCGAACGAGACGAGCACGACCTTAAAGATCAGAAAGCCGTTCTGGAACTGGTCGGTAAACTTTACGCAATAATCGCGGTATTGCATCATATCGGCATAAAATCTGCGGAAGGAATGGACCGTCTGTCCGAACACCTTGACCGCCGGCATCCCGCGTACGTACTGCACGGCCGCGCCGCTCATACGCTCCAGCGAATCGTAATACCTTTTTACGTGCTCCTGCGTTCCCGAACCGCTCATCAGCTTCATCTGCACGACGATGGCCAGAACGATCGGCACGATGCAGGCGAGCGCCAGCCAGACGTTTAATGTCAGCATGACCGCGATCATCAGCAGCGTCGTCGCAGCGACTTGAACGAGATCAGGCAACTGGTGCGCGATGAACGTCTCGACTTTCTCGACGTTTTGCTCCAGCGTTTTTTTGACCGCTCCGGTCGAAGTCCCGTTCAGCCAGCCAAGCGGCAATCTGGCGATATGAGCGGACAGCTTGATCCTCAAGCCGTACAAAATGCGAAAAGCGGCAATATGCGAAGCCATGCCCCCTGCATACATCAGAGCAAGGCTGCCCAACAGCCCGAGCAGGGCGTATACGCCCCAGCGAGTCATCGCCGCTCCGTCAGCTCCGGCGGGTGCGGCGGCATGCTCCAGCAGCTCTCTCAAAATATAATAGACGGCTGCGTAGGGCACGAGCGAGGCGATCGCGCTGAGCGCCGAGAGCAGTCCGGAGACGATCAGCAGGCCGCGTCTCTCCCCGGCGATTTCAAGCAATCGGGCAATGCCCGTTTTGTTCTGCATGCGTTCTCCTCCTTGCCATTTTCCTTCTGGCTATTTCCCTTCCTCCCGATCGGTCAAGGTGCGGCTAGCGCCAGCTCGGCTATTTTGTCCAGCAGTCGTTCCTTGCCGATCGGGCTGAAGGTCATATCGTAATAGTCCTCGTTCGGTAGCTTGTACACGCGGCCGTCGCGCACAGCTTTCAAGCTCCGCCATACGACGCTGTCTTCAAGCTCCGCGTCGGTCCCCTCGGCAAATTGCAGGAAAATACGGTCCGCATCGATTTTCGTCAGCCCTTCCAGGCTGATTGTCTCGCCCCAGCCTTCCGCCGGAATGCCGGGGGAACGGGGCAGACCCAAATCTCCGTACAGCATATCTCCCAGCCCCGTGCCGCTGAAGACGCTCAGGTTGTTAGGGAAAGCCACCACGACGGCGAAATTGTCTTCTCCCGCTTCCGCCTTGATCCGCTCTCCGATTGCCTTCGCCTTATCGTCGTAAGCCTTCTGCCACTCCGCGGCCTTCGCCTCTTCGCCGAGCGCCGCGCCAAGCTGCACGAGCCGATTGCGCCAGCCCGCGAAAGACAGCGGATCGTCTTCGATAACGAACACGGGCGCGATTTTGCTCAACTGCTCGTACACCTTGTCGAACATTGCGCTGGAGACGATCAAATCCGGCTCTAGCGTCCGCTCCAAATTCGCCTCCCCGCTCGCATAGTTGCCGACAATCTGCGCGTCCGCAACGTATTCCTTTAAGTAAGCCGGCATCTCTCCCGGCTTGAGACTATCCTGATTCGCCGTGCCGATCGGCTTAAAGCCGAGCAGCGCCAGCTCCTCCGATGCGCCGGAAATATCGACGATTCGCTGCGGCTTCGTGGGAATCTCCGTCTCGCCCTTCGCATCCTTCACCTTGCGCAGCCCTGCGTCCGGCTTGAGCGACTCGGCAGACGCAGCCTGCGAGGCCTGCCCACTCTGCCCGCTCTGTCCACTCTGTCCGGCTTGCCCGCCATTCGTAGAGGCTGAAGAAACGCTCCCCTCGTCGCCGTTGCCGTTGCTGTTACCGCAGCCCGCCGCGCCAAGCGCAGCCGCTATGATCAACGCCGCAATACCGAAGCTCCATTTTCTTCTCCTATCCATCCCTGCACGCTCCTCGTATCGTATCTTCTCAGCACACTCACTGAGAAACATTATCACCAATAGCGAGAAGCTGTCTGCCGACGGACGGATTTTTTCGGCGGTTATACGGAGATTTTAGCTCGATGCAGCAGCGTGTGCGGCTGAATACCGTATTTGCGCCGGAAGGCTTCGGCAAAATGGCCCGGATTCGAGTAGCCGACCGCATACGCCGTTTCGCTGACATTCATCGTTCCCTGCTCCAGACACAGCTTGGCTTGCTCCAGACGCATCTCCCGCAGCACTCCGAACACGGTGTTGCCGAACACCTCCTTGAAGCCGAGCTTCAGCTTGTTGTCGTTGAGCCCAACCAGCCTGGCCAGCTGCAGCAGCGTCGGCGGACTGTCCATTTTCTCCCGAAGAACGGCTTTCGCTCGTTTGATTTTGTCGAGATCGTTGCCTCTGAGAATGGACTTCGCGCCCCCTCCATCATCCGGAAGAAAGTATTGTCGCAAGCTCAGCAGAAGCAGCTCCAGCGTTTTGCTCTCCATGTACAGTCTGGGCATCGTTTCTTGACGCGCCCGCGCCGCCAGCTCCCGCACGACCGTGCCGATCTCCGGCGTCATCGGCCGGCTGGCCGCATAGAACGGTTGAGCGCCGCGCAGACGAGGAACGGCCGTCGCCTCCTCGCCCTCCCCCGCTCCGACATATTCCCGGAAGTCCGACTCCTTCATCCGAATGCCGAGAAAATGCATTTTCCTGTCCGGCTCGTGCTTCATGACCGCATACAAATCTTTCATCAACAGAAGCTGCCATTCGTTCGGCTTCACCTCAAATCGTCGTCCCGATACTTCGAACAGCCCGTCCCCCTCCAAACAGTAATTCAGCTCCACCAGCGCTTCGCTTCCTTTGAAGGTCGTGACCCGTTCGTCGCGCATCCGATACTCGGTTATGCAGAGCTCCATCCCCCCGCGAAGAATCAGCCTTCTGACCTCTCCTTCGCCCACATGCTCCGGCAGTCTCAGCACCTCCATCGTCAGATCGTGATCGTCGATCATTTCCAAAAACGGCTTGTACTGATAGAAATGCTGATGCCTATCGCGATGCTCAATATGAACCATAATTGCCTCCTTGAGTTATATGCTAGATATGATTATAATTGATAATGATTATCATTATCTATTATAGCAGACAAGCCGGAACGTCGAGAAGAAGCAATTAAGGAGGCCATATTGATGTCCACCGCACAAATTTTGATTGTCGACGAGGAAAGACATACACGCAATACGCTAGGCCGCTATTTGAAAAAAGAGGGCTTTCGGGTACTCGAAGAGTCGCACGGCTTAAGCGCCCTGCGCCGTCTGTCGAACAGAAGCTTCGATCTGATCGTGCTCGATATCGAGCTCCCGGGCATTAACGGATTGGAGCTGTGCCATATCATTAAGACCGCTAGCAACACCCCGGTCGTCTTCGTAACCGGCAAAGAAAGCGAACAGGATGTCATCGGCGGGTTCCAGGCCGGTGCGGACGATTTTGTCGTCAAGCCGTTCAGCCCGCGCGAGGTCGTCCATCGCATTAGCGGCATCCTGTACCGCACGTCGACGCAAGGGTATCGTCCGCACAAGCCGGGGCCCGTCAGTGCAATCGCCCTGCCCCGCATCGGGATGGACCCCAGCACACGCAAGGTGACGGTGGACGGAGCGAGAATGGAGCTGACCGTCAAGGAGTTCGAGCTGCTCTACTACTTGGCCGCCAACTTCGGCATGCCGTTCTCTCGGCAGCAGTTGATCAGAGCCGTATGGAAAGCCGCCTTCCAGAACGACACTCGTACAGTGGACACTCACGTCAAACGGCTGCGGGAAAAAATGAACGGGGCTTCGCCCGGATCGGGCGACATCATTCAGACGATCAGGGGCTTTGGCTACGGAATTGTCGAGTAAAATAATGAAATTGGGGATCGGGACAACCTCGCCGAATGTCAAGAAGGGGCTGTCCCATAAGTAGAAAAGTTGTACGAAAGAATGATCGATAGAGGATGTTGTTGTGCATGTATCTCCCTACGATGGATGCTATACGATCCTGAAATGGAACGGTTAACCCGTGATAAGGTGATTTCAGGTTTCAGGACCGTATGAGGCAGTCTCCAAACTAATCATGATCCACAACGTTTCCAATTTATCGGATATTAAACTTTTACGACGAATCTATTTGTACACATGAGCTTACGCAGGGAAGTTAGTCGGAAATTCGTACAACGCAGCTCGAACCAGGCTTAAACGGCGGACGTTTGTAGGAAAAACCGCACAAAGCAACTCGGCTCAGACTCAAACGACGAACGTTTGTAGGAAAAACCGTATAAATCAATCAAGATCAGGGATTGTATGTCACTAAAGCGTCTTCGATGATGATACGAATAACTTCTGGGAATTATCTGGAAGTCTTGTGGGTTATGATTAGGTCTCCAGGATATACATGCACTTCTTCTTAATCGTTCATCTTGTATGACCCTACTTATGAGACAGCCCCTTCACTGTTTTACGGCGGTTAGACGGGCGTTATCCTTTCCCTTGGGTCCCGATCTGCCGGGCAACGCGTTCTCCCAGCTCCGGGCTCGCCTGGTTCAGATAACCGATCACGACACGCTGCAACTCCGGCACGGCGGCTCCAAGATCCGAGGCAATGTTGTGGACTAAGTGCTCCCGATGATCGGGCGACAGCGAATTGTAAAATTGCCCCGGCTGCGTGAAGTCATCCCCCTTGGGAGGCGCGGTGCGCTCGAGCCGCCCTTCCACATGGCGTCCGGTGCCGCTTGTTACCTCGTCCGACGGCTTCCAGTTCGCCTGATGGTTGATCGGGATGCTGCGAAAATCCGGGCCCAGCCGATGACGCTGTGAATCCGTATATATATTGGCGCGGCCTTGCAGCACTCTGTCGAATGAAAATTCGGCGCCCTCCAGCATGTTGGACGGGGAAAAAGCCAGCTTCTCCACCTGATCTCTATAATTGTCGGGATTGCGGTTCAGCACCATCTTGCCGACCGGCAGCAGCGGGTACTGCCGCACATCCCACACCTTCGTATCGTCCAACGGATCGAACGACAGCGCAGCTTCGTCCTGCGGATTCATGAGCTGTACATACAGCCCATATTCGACCGGCTTCCCTTGGGCAATCGTGTCGTAGAGATCCTTGCCTGCGTAATCCGGATTCTCGCAGGCGAGCCGCGCCGCCTCCCGGCTATCGATATACTGCACGCCGGCTAGCGGAATCCAGTTGTATTTCACGTAAGTACGGAAACCTTGTTCATTCTTCCAAACATAAGTACTCACGCTGTAACCCGGAATGTGCCGCAGGCTCTTGATCGTCCCCAGATCGGAGTACAACTGCAGCACGAAATGCGTCGCCTCCGGATTTTGCGCGTAGAAGCCCCAGAACCGATTGGGATCCATCAAGTTGTTGACGGGCGACGGGTTGAAGGCGCTGACCGTCTCTACGAACCGCATGGGGTCCCGAATCGTAAACACGGGAAGATGGTTGCATATTAAGTCGAAGATGCCTTGCTCGGTATAAAATTTAGTCGAGAAGCCGCGCACATTACGCGAAGTGTCCGGCGTCCCCCTGTTGCTGGCCGCCAGCGAGAATCGGACGGCAACGGGTACTTGCTGGCCCGGACGCTGCAGGAAACAAAGCTTCGTATAAGCCGCCATCGAGTTAACCGTCTCGAAATAGCCGAAGGCTCCGAAGCCCTTCACATGCAAAGGGCGCTCTCGTAGGGTCTGATGGATAAAAGTTTCGTTTTTCTCGTGCAGCATCGTGTCTTGTTCGAGAATCGGGCCGCGCTCTCCTACCGTCTGCGAGTAACGCTCCGGTTGTGAACCGCTTGACCATTGCGAAGGAGCGGCGCCTTGCCAGCTTCGATTGTTCGTCTGGTCGCGGTCGTTCTTGTCGTCCATTTCTCAGCCTCCCATGCCTGCATTATCTCCAATGTGTATGCATAGCAATAGGTGGTTATGATGCATGCGTCCCATCTGTCCCATCTGTCCTATCTCTGCCGGAATATTAAAAAAGATCGCCGCTACCCTGGCTAAGAGAGCCGGATAAGAAGCGATCTTTTCTTTTTATTGGATTAAGCGAGCTGGCCGAATTGTGCCTGATGCAGACGGCTGTAGACGCCCCCGGCAGCGACCAATTCGCGATGGCGCCCCTGCTCGGTAATGCCTTCCTCCGTCACGACGACGATGCGGTCCGCATCCTTGATCGTCGCCAGACGGTGGGCGATCACGAGCGTTGTCCGACCCTGCGACAGCTCGGACAGCGATTGCTGAATCGCCAGCTCCGTCTCCGTATCCAGCGCCGACGTCGCTTCGTCCAGAATCAGAATCGGCGGATTTTTCAAGAACATCCGCGCGATGGCCAGACGCTGCTTTTGTCCGCCCGACAGCTTCACGCCCCGCTCGCCGATGACGGTTTCCAGTCCGTGCTCCTGCGCCTGGATGAACTCGTTCAGACGAGCCCGCCGCGCCGCTTCCCAGATTTCCTCTTCCGTGGCGTCCAGCTTACCGTACAGGATGTTCTCGCGAATCGTTCCGTTAAATAGGAACACATCCTGCTGCACGATGCCGATCTGGCGACGCAGCGATTCCTGCGTCACCTCGCGAATGTCGACGCCGTCGATGCGAATCGCGCCGCTATCGATCTCGTAGAAACGCGGCAGCAGGCTGCACAGCGTCGTCTTGCCGGCGCCGGAAGGGCCGACGAAGGCGATCGTCTCCCCTTTGCGAACCGTCAGGCTCACGTTCTGCAGCACCTTCTTCTCACCCTCATAGCCGAAGCTCACTTGATCGAACTCGATGTCGCTGTTGAAGGCGCCAAGCTCGGCCGCATTCGGAGCGTCGGCCACATCGGGAGCGGTATCCATCAGCTCAGTGTAACGCTTGAATCCGGCAAGCCCCTGCGGATAGCTTTCCACGATGGCGTTGATTTTCTCGATCGGCCGAAAAAATACGTTGGTCAGCAGCAGGAAGCCGACGAATTGCCCGTAAGTAAGCTGCTCCTTAATGACGAACCATGTGCCGCACACCATGACGAACAGCGTAACGAAACGCATCATCATATAGCTGATCGAGCCGTTTTTGGCGATCAGCTTGTAGGACATCAGCTTCGTCAGACGGAAGCGTCCGTTGTTTTCCGCAAATCGCGTTTCCTCGAACGACTCGTTGGAGAACGCCTTGACGACGCGGATCCCGCCTACGTTGTCCTCAATGCGGGCATTGAAGTCGCCGATATCGCCAAACAATTGGTGAATCGCCTTCGTCATTTTGCCGTTGAAGTATACGACCACCCAAATAATCGCCGGCACGATAATGAAGGTCATCACCGCCAGCTTCCAGTTGATCGCCAGCATGAGCGCGAAGGAGCCGGTCAGCGTCATGATCGCGATAAACAGATCCTCCGGACCATGGTGCGCCATCTCGCCGATCATGTTCATATCGTTGCTTAACCGTCCGACCAGATGGCCGGTCTTCGTATTGTCGAAAAAGCGGAACGACAGCTTCTGAATATGCGAGAACAGCTTGCGCCGCATATCCGTTTCGATATTGATGCCCAGCATATGCCCCCAATAGTTGACGATATACATCAATACGGTATTCAGTGCATACAAAGCGACCAGCCCGACCGAGGCCCATAGAATCAGCCCCCATTTGCTTCCCGGCAGCAGATCGTCGATAAACGAGTTAACGGCCATCGGAAACGCCAGTTCCAGCAAGCCGGCAATAATCGCGCAGCCGAAATCGAGCATGAACAATCCTTTATAAGGCCGGTAATACGCAAAAAAACGTTGAATCAAGTCATCCTCTCTCCTTCCGCGCTGAACAACGCTATCTCTATGACATCGATAATGATTCTCAATATCAAAATGATTGTAGCAGAAAAGAGAGCATATGGAAATGGAGCAATTCTGAAAATAACATGGACAAAAGTCGAAACCGGCCGCCTAAGCTTTGACCTGCCACTCCTCCGACTCCTGCTGCAAGCGCCACAGCTTGGCGTAGAGTCCTCCGCTTTCCAGCAATTCATCGTGCCGACCTTCTTCCGTCAGCCGCCCCCGCTCCAGCACAACGATTTTGTCGGCGTACCGAACGGTCTTCAGCCGGTGGGCGATGACGACGACCGTCTTGTTCGCAACCAGTTCGTCGATCGCCCGCTGCACGGAATACTCGTTCTCCGGATCGAGAGAAGCGGTCGCTTCGTCCAACAGCACGATCGGCGCGTTCTTGAGCAGCGCTCGGGCAATCGAGACTCGCTGCTTCTCCCCGCCGGACAGCGTCGAGCCGCCCTCCCCGACCGGCGTATCGTAGCCCTGCGGCAACGCCGAGATAAAGTCATGGCAACAGGCTCGCCTGGCCGCCTCCTCGATCTCCTCCTGCGTGGCGTCCATCCTCCCGATACGGATGTTGTTGCCGATCGTATCCCGGAACAGATAGACGTCCTGGAACACGATAGCCACATGCCGCAGCAGTGCCTCCGGGTCCGCTTGGCCAAGGGGCTGTCCGCCGATGCGAATCTCTCCCTGCCGAACGTCCCAGAAGCGCGCGACCAGGCGCGTTACCGTGCTTTTCCCGCTGCCGGACGGTCCGACCAGCGCAGTAATCGCATTCGGCTCAATCGTGAACGATAGCCCTTTAAGCACGGGCTCGCGTTCGTCATATCCGAACGTGACCCGATCGAAGACGATCGGGCCCCGAGGATCGACGCTTTCGCTTCCTTGCATCGGCAGCTCCTGCCGGACGTCCATGATGCGCCTCGCGCTGAAGGCGGAATATCTCATCTCTCCATAGTTCATTAGCACGGCGGTCAGCGGCTCGAATATCCGCGTGCCGACCAGTAGGAAGAGCAGGAAGACAGAGAGCGACAGCTCCCCTCCGGCCAGCCAATAGCTCCCGGCTGCGATCATGATTGTCATGCCTGAGCGGGTCAGCAGCATCGCGCCCATAATGAGCGGCCCCATTCTGCCTTCCAGCCGGATTGAAGCGCGTTTCAGGCGCTCGAAGGAAAGCCGCAGCCGCTCGAACCGCTCGCCGCCCATATGATGGGCCTTAATTTCGCGAATGCCGCCCAAATATTCCTGCAGACGGCTGGCAGCCTCGTTTTTCGCCCGAACATGGCGTTCGCTTAACCTCGCCTGCATGGAATCAGTCAGCCAGAGCAGCAACAGTCCAAGCGGAACGGCAGCGAACATCGCCAGCGCCATCCTCCAATCGACGAATGCAAGACCCGCCAGCGCCAGCAGCGGCAGCATAATCCCGCTGATCAACTGCGGCACGTTGTGGGACACCGTATGTTCCACTTGACCATAGTCGCTCAGCAGCAGGTTGGTCATATCCGCCGGATCGCGCTTGCCGAAATACCCCAGCGATAGATGGCGCAGATGCTCGGCCAGCCTCAGCCTGCCGGACGCCGACAAGCGGTAGGCCGTCTTGTACGACTTGTCGTACAGTCGCCCATACGCCGCATACGATACGAACAGCCAAGCGATGAGAACGGCGCACGCAGCCCACAATCTCCCGGTGTCCAGTCCCGCTTCCGGCTCGGCAAAAGCGCGATAAACCGTATGGAGCAGATCGGCCAATAACGCTGCGGGAACGACCTTCGCGATTCCGTCAAGCAGCGCGGCGAAGGCTGCGGACCACAAGCTGCGAACATTACCGCCTGATATATTATACAAGTAACGCTTCACGACCTGCTCTCCTCCCTCTCGACGGCGGCGATAAGCGACGCTTCGGTCCTTCCCAGTCTCCAGGAAGCGGCGCTCGTATGGGCCAGCCACATCTGCTCGTACAGCCCGTCAAGCTTCCGCAGCTCGTCATGCGTTCCCCGTTCCGCGATCTGCCCCTGCTTGACGACAAGAATCTGCTCGGCGGACCTGACGCTGGACAGACGATGAGCGATGATCAGCACCGTTTTACCTTTCGCCAGCTCCGCCAGCCCCCGTCGAATGTTGCTCTCGTTCTCCGCATCCGCGTAGGCGGTCGCCTCGTCGAGCACGAGAATCGGGGCGTTCTTCAGCAGCGCCCGTGCGATGGCAACCCGCTGCATCTCCCCGCCGGACAAATACGTTCCTCCCTCGCCGATTTTCGTATCATATCCGTCGGGCAGCTTCTCAATGAAATCATGACAGCAAGCCGATTTCGCCGCAGCCTCCACCTCTTCCCTCGTCGCTCCTGCGTTGCCCATCCGGATATTCGTCTCGATCGTGTCATGGAACAGATGCACATCCTGAAAAACGAAGGACACCGTCTGCATCAGCTTCTCCGTCCCGATGTCGCGAATCGGAACGCCTCCGATTTTGATAACGCCTTCCTGCACGTCCCAGAAGCGCAGCAGCAAATTCGCGATCGTCGACTTGCCGCCGCCCGAAGGCCCGACGAGCGCAGTCATTTCGCCCGCCTTGGCGACGAAATCGATCCCTCTCAAAGCCGGCTTGTAATCTTTGCTATCCTTGCTCTCATAGGCAAACGACACCTGCTCGAAAGAAATCTCATACGAGACGGGCGCCAGGGGACGAAGAGGCTCCTCGACGGGCGCCTCCGCCAGAACAGCGGCGATCCGCTTGTTGCCCTCCACGATCTCCCTCATCGCGCCTCCCGCATACATCAGCTTAAGCAGCGGCGCCGACAAGCTCGGCGTTACGATCAAGAACAGAATGAACGTCACGGCGAACGCCCGGCTATCCGCGCGATCGCTCGCCAGAGCGACGCCGATAGGCGCCACGAACGTAAACAGCGAGCTGATCAGGACGAAAAAGACGCTGTACGACGTTTTGTACAAATCTGTAATGCGAAGAGAAAGATCGCGATAGCGGGTAACGGCGGATCTGAACGTAAGGAAGTCGTCCGCCTTCACGCCGAACGCTTTGACCGCGGGCATTCCTCGAACGTATTCGATGCCCGTCGCGTTCATCTCCTCCGTCGCATACTGGAATTCCCGGTACGCCTTGCGTCCGCCTTCGCTGCCGAACATCCGGGCCTGCAGCCAGAAGCCGAAGCCGATCGGAACGAGCAGCGCAAGCGCCAGCCTCCAGTCCAACCAGATCAGGCCCCCGACGAACAGAAGCGGAATCGTGACCGCACCGACGATGTCGGGGAGCTGATGCGCGATGAACTTCTCGATTTTCTCGACGCTGACTTCGATAATTTTTTTCAATTCTCCGGTTGCCGTTTTCGTATGATAACCCATCGGAACTTTGGCGACATGATCGGCCAGCCGTACGCGGAGCCGATACAGAATGTCGAAGGCGGCAATATGCGAACACATGAGGCTGACATACATGGCGACCAGCGCCGCGGCCAGAGCCGTCAGCGCGACAACTCCCCAGTACAGAAGAAGCCCCTTGTCCATGCTTGCCGGGTCTCCCGCATGCTTCAGCAGTTCCTCGACAATAACATACACCGCCGCGAACGGAGCGATCTGCAGCACGCTGGACAGAACGGAGAAGACGCACGCCGCGATCAGAAGCCCCTTTTTCTCCCCGGCGATTTGCAGCAAACCCGACACTTCCGATTTGGCATTCATTCGCTGATCACCTCGGCTTAGCTATTGATGCTTATCCAGAATCATCGTTCCGATGCGATCAAGCAGTTCCATGCGACCAAGCGCCGTGAAGGCGTAGTTGTAGTTGTCGACGTTCGTAATCTTGTAGACGTTCCCCTTCTTCACTGCGCTGATGCTGCTCCACACCTGGCTGTCCTCCATTTTGTTCTCGCTGTTTTCCAGGAAAATCAAATGGTCGGGGTCGATGGACGTGAGAGCTTCGAGACTGGTCTCCAGCCCTCCCCACGGCTCGGGCTCCGGGATACCTTCCGCCTGCTTCAGTCCCATATCCTGATAGACCATCTCGGCCAAGCCCGACGAAGAATAGATGACGATATTGCCGGGATAGGTCTCGATCACCGCGAACGTTTCGTCCTGAACGGCCGGTTGGAGCTTGTCTTTCCATTCCTTCGCGTTTTGGTCGTACTCGGCAATCCATGCCTTATCCTTGTCCTCTTCTCCGAAAAGCTCCGCCAGGAAACCCAGACGCTCTCGCCATTCGTAATAAGGATAAGCCACTTGAACAGTCGGGGCGATCTTGGCCAATTGGTCGTACAAATCTTCGTTGAACAGCTTGCCCAGCAAAATCAGATCGGGCTTGACGGACGCGACGACCTCCAGATCGATCGGCATTCCGTACCAGCCGAGATTAACCGTATCGGCGCTCAAACGATCCTTGATCGTCGGCGACATTTGCCTGGGATCGCCATAATCGGCGTTCGCCGATGCCGCAGGAACGATGCCCAGCGCCAGCAGTTCCTCCGTCGAACCCGACAGATCGGCGATTCGGCTGGGCTCGGCCGGAATTTCAATCTTCTGGCCTCTCCCGTTGTCGACCGTCCTGACCTCCGCTTCGCCGCCCTGCTCCGCTTGGCCGCAGGCCGTCACCGCCAACAAACCGCATAACATAACTGTAACCGCAACTCGTTTCATCTTCTTTCTCCTCCGCCTGATTCTGTAATTGATTTCTTCTCCGAAGTTGGCTACAATTTCTCTCATAACCCGTCGCAGTGATAATCATTATCAATTAGAAAAAAGCAGACCGCCATAGCTTTGCAGTCCTTTCGTTATTGAGCGGAAGATTTCCGTTTTTGCGCGGTAGTCGGAGGAGGAACAATCGTTGAAAAGCATCCTCGATTCCTTGTACTTGCCCTATCTGTCCCAAATAGGCTTCTCCCCTGCGGCCGACTGCGACTCGGGCGGGGGCATCCGCTACGAGCTCGATCCAGCGCTGGGAACCGGTTCCGTCTGGGTGTATCCCGTCGATCATCTGTTCGCGATTACGATTAACGATCTCGCGTTCCGTTGCGATGTGTCGCTTCAATATGATCAGCCGTCATTTTTGAACGTGGGAATCTACGAGGAAGCCGCGGATGGAAGTCCGACCGGCGGCGAAGAGAGCCTCACCGGTTACGTAGGGTACGAGCACGAGTATCGGATGCGCTTTCCTCGCAGCGTACCCGTTCGCAGCGTCGGCATCAATCTCATGCCCGCCTATTACAAAGGGATTCTGCCCGGCAGGTTCGCGGAGGAAATTCGCGCGCTGCCCGAGATCTGCTCCATGCTGAATGGCAGCTTCGCCATTCCCGAGGCTGCGGCGGCGCTGCGGCAAATTCGTTCTTATCGGCCGTCCGCCAAGGTAGCCAACATGTATTACGAGAGCAAGGTGCTCGAAATCGTCTCTTTTCTTATGCAGTGGGGGCTGGATCGGAAGGCGCATCTCGCCTCCGCTCATCGCGCAGACGGGGATCTGGACTCCCTTGAAGCGGTGCGCGAGCATATCCGGCGCAATTACGCCCGGCAGCAGGCGCTCGACGCTCTGGCCAGACTGGCCTGCATGAGTCCCAGCGCGTTGACGAGCAGCTTTAAGCGAGCTTACGGAATGACGATGACGGAGTACGCGCAGTCGGTTCGCATCGAGAAGTCGAAGGATTTGCTGCTGAATTCGGGAAAGGGGATCAAGGAGGTGGCTCAAGCGGTCGGCTACGGCAAGCATGCCAGCTTTACCGAGCTGTTTAAGCGGATGACCGGACTTACGCCCAAGGAGTTTAGGAGAATAACCTCCCCAGACCGGTCCAGCTAAGACTACGGGCTCCTGCGAATGGAGAAAGGCAGACGGTTCGCATCGGGAAATCCAAGGACGGACATGCTGCTCCATCAAGTAAAAAAAGCCCGGAATTCGTGAAGATTCCGAGGCTCTCTCGTTGCTCTTATTGACCGGCCGACTGTCCCAGAATCATGTCCGTCAGCAGCTCGATCTGATGCTCGATGGCGATCGGATCGTCGAAGAACAAGTCGTAGTACGAGATTTTGTGCACCCGGTTGTTTTTGACCGCATCGAGATTTTGCCAGATCGGGCTCTGCTCCGGCAGCGCCCGACTCAGTCTAGGCCAAGCGCGTTCTCGGGCAGGCCGGTCCATTGCAGGCTTCTTTCATACAGCACTCGCTGCTGCTGCGAATCGTAGGACACCGGAACCGTGGATACGGCGCGGCCGCCCGCGTAATATTTCCCGCTCGACGAGCCCGCTTCCGGCGACGCAGCCAGATGCAAAATGAGCCGGGCGCCCTGCTCGGGAGAGCTCATAAACAGCTTGGCCAGCGGACGGAGAAATCCCGGCACGCTTCTCGTCGATTGCGGCGTGTAGATCACGCCCGGATGAAGCGCGTTGACGGCAATTCCGCTTCCCCCCAGCCGCTCGGCCATAAAATACGTCGCCATAATGACCGCAAGTTTGGCGGTTCGATAAGCAGTAAAGCCGGAATAGGGAGTCTGCGGCCGAATAGCCGCATCCAGGTCCAGCGTCTTGGCCTGCATGACGGAAGCGACGTTAACGATGCGGCCGTTATCGGAGGCGCGCAGCTTGTCCAGCAGCAGATGCGTCAACAGGAACGGAGCTAAATAATTGACGGCGAACGTCATCTCGAAGCCGTCGGCGCTTGTCTGCGGGCGGTCGAACAGTCCGCCGGCGTTGTTGACGAGCACATCCAGCCTGTCTCCGCGAGAACGGAAAGCTTCAGAGACGTCGCGAACGGACTTCAAGGAGGACAGGTCGCAGAGAAGCAGCTCGATCCGCTCGTTGCCGGTCTGCCTAACGATCTCCTTCCGCGCCGCCTCGCCGCGCTCCCGATTGCGGCATACCATAACGACAGCGGCCCCTCGCTCCGCCAGCCCTCTGGCGGCGGCAAATCCGATACCGGAATTGGCGCCGGTAACCATACAGATTTTTTCTTTCATTCCCCCGTCTCCTTCCCTCAGCCGACAAAAGCGAATACAGCACGGCTATGAAGCTTGCATTCTCATCATAGCAAAAAAAACCATAAAAGAAGAGGCTGCACCCTAAGTCATTGAGGACGACAAACGGACAGGATCGCTTCATGGACGCGGAGAATCTCCGTCCCTGTTGCCGATCCTTTTTGTCGCCTTGACTTATGAAGCAACCTCTCGTTATCCGCCTGGCGCTAGTTCTCAAGCTCCATCAGATTTTGCGCCGCCAAGCGGACGGCCAGCACGCTTGCCGTATTCAACGAGTTATCGAAAAACTGCACATGACCTTCCTGCACCGCTTTAAGAGAATTCCACACCTTTAACGATTCCTTCTCCTTCACCGATGCCTTGGCCGTCGCAATATCATGCTGGATAATGATGTAGTCCGGATTCATTTGCGACAGTCCTTCCAGGGACAGCGTTTCGCTGCCCTCCGGGTACCCCTCCGGAGCCTTTAAGCCAAAGCTGTCGGCCTTGTAATACATCGTGTTGCTCGTCCCCGGAGCGAAGAAGTTCGCCTTGCCGTCGATGCGCAGCATCGCGAAGGTTCGGTTCATCCGGTCGCCCAGCTTGTCCTGGGTTTGCTTGATTAATTCGTTCGTCTCTGAGATGTACCGTTCCGCTTCCTTCTCCTTGCCGATCATCGCCGCGCAGAGCATCGTCGTATTTTGCCAGCTGTCGGCAAAATCGATCTGAACGACGGGAGCAATCTTGACCAAGCTGTCGTAGAGGGTATCGATGTGGCCCTTAAACGTCACGATCAGATCGGGCTTGGCCTGAGCGATGAATTCAAGGCTCAATTCCCGGCCGCTCCCCAGATCCAAAATGTCGGCCGTCGCCGCATAAGGCTGCAGCGTGCCGTATTCCTGCAGCGCTTCCGCCGCGTTGGCGGAGGCGAACGGCGGCTCGCCCAAGGCAAAGAAATAGTCCAAATAGACGGGATGCAGCACGGCGATTCGTTCCGGCTTCTTCGCCAGCACGATCTCGTTCCCGACGGCGTCCTTGATCGTTCTCGGCCATGCCTGCTCCCCCGACTCTTCGGCATCCGGCGGACTCTCGGCGGGGGAGGCGCTCTCCTGCGCGATAGACGGACTCGGCGAGCTTGGCGGAGGCGCGGATTCGGAAGCGCCGCTGCCCTCCGAAGCGCCCGAGCAGCCTGTCAGTACAGCCATCAACAAAACAAGCGGAACAATCCAGCCTGTTAATCTTTGCATATTCGATTCCTCCAATGTTATTCAATCCCCCCAAGTACTCGCGCAATGTCGTACCCGTATACTCCGATCTGAACAAGCCTTGATCGGCCAACCTCGGCACCAACTCGTCAAGAAACAGTATTATCGATAATGATTATCATTATCGATAAGTAGTTTAGCAAGAGAAAGGAGAAATAGGAATGCACAAATGGTTAATCGCACATGTATCATTATTGAACGGAGAATTGACCGGAACGATTATTCCGGCCGTCGATTCGAGGTTTGCAACGCGTAGTCCGTAGGGGAAACGCCAAATTTCTTCTTGAATGCTCTGCTGAAATAAAGCGGATTGGCATAGCCGACGCTAACCGCCACATCCCGCACGAGATAATTGCCTTCCCCGAGCAGCTCTCTCGCTCTCTCCATTCGATAGTGGATCACGTAGTCGATCGGACGAAGCCCGGTATGCTTATGGAAAAAGTACGAGAAGCTCTTCGGACTCATTGCATGCAGCTCCGCCAATTCATCCAGCGTCAGCGGGTCCATGTAATGTCCGTTAATATAATCTACCGCTGCTTCGATCGCTCGCCGGCCCGGCACGCTGACGGCCTCCCGGTGCTTGCAGCCCGTCAGAACCTGATCCAGGACGCTGAGAAACAATTGCTTCGCGCGAAGCCGTCCGATGCCGTCCTTCGTGCGCGCGTTCTGATGAAGCACAGCCAGCAGCTCCGCCACCCGCGGGCTGGCTGCCGGATCCAGCAGGAAATGCACATCGCATTCGCGGCCGCCGGACGCATCCCCGAAGCTGTAAAACACGGTATAGTACTCATATTCCGTCGAGCCGGTCGCCCTAGCGTCCATCCGCATGCCCGGAGCCGCATGAAGCACCGAACCCCTCCGCAACTTATATTCCTTCTCGTTCACGCTTATCGTCGCCTCTCCGCGAACGACAAAAAGAAAGCCGTACTTAATCGTCTTGAACTCGCGCAGCACGCTTTTTGGCTGGATCACCAAACGGTGAACCCCGTTGATCTCATAGGAGCCGCCGGCAAAAATATCGGCCAGCTTGTCCGCGTTCATCATATGACCGTCCCCTCCTCCGATCGTCGCTATCCGCCAATCGGCCTTCCTTTTCAATATACAATAACTGTCCGACGAATGCCTCCTTGAACGCGAAGAGAAAATTATCCCAGCCATTCCTTAACAAGACTTAAGAACTGCCAGGCGTCTGGTTATGCTATATTTACGTAGGAAAGCACAACGAACATACAGGTGATGGGAATGTCTTCGAACACGACGATCTTGCTGGTAGACGACGAGAAGGAAATCATTAAGCTGATGGAGATTTATCTCCTTAACGAAGGGTACAAGCTGCTTAAGGCCAGCGACGGAATGGCGGCCTTGGAGTTGATGTCCGCCAATCCGGTGGACTTGGTCGTTCTGGACGTGATGATGCCGCATCTGAACGGGATCGAGACTTGTATCAAAATCCGCGAGCTGTACGACGTGCCGGTTATTTTCCTGTCCGCCAAAAGCCAGGACATCGATAAAATATCCGGACTCAGCATCGGCGCGGACGACTATGTCACGAAGCCGTTTAACCCGCTGGAGCTGATGGCGCGCGTGAAGTCGCAACTGCGGCGTTACGACCGGTTTAAGCGGCAGCTTCATAACGACGGCAGCATCATCGAGATTGACGATCTGGTCATCAACTTCGTGAACTATACCGTCACGGTGGACGGCAAGGAGGTCAAGCTGACACCGCGCGAATTCGCCATTCTTAGGCTGCTCGCCGTCAATCGCGGCGCTGTGCTGAGCATGGACGCGATCTATGAGAAAGTATGGAACGAGCCATTCATGGAATCCAAAAATACGGTGATGGTGCATATCCGCAAAATCCGCGAGAAAATCGAGAAAGACCCGCAAAATCCCCGGATTATTAAAACGGTATGGGGCATCGGCTACAAGATGGAATCGACTACGTAAGGTAAGGAGGAGAAACGATTGAGCTTGTATTTGAAGGATACGCTGCGTTGGAAGCTGCTTTTCTACAGCCTGGCCAGCGCGACAATAACGGCAGGTACGCTGTATGCCGCCGACTTTCTTGTCGCCCTGCTGCTGCAATCGTCGATTCGCGCACCGTTTGCCTACGTGATTAACCATATCGGGTCGTTGCCCGTCTTTATCGTTGCCGGAATCGGTCTGTACATTGCTAGTTTTTTTCTGCTTATCCGCGGAACCCTGCGCAGGCTGGAGAGCCTGCATCACTCCTTGCAGCGCATGGAAGAGGGCAGCTTCGAGGAGTTGGCCGCGTCCCGTTCCGCCGACGAGATCGGCCGCATCCAGGAGATGATCGGGCGGTTAGGCGGGCAGCTCAGCCGCGATCTGAAGCGTATTACCGCCGGCCTGCAAGAGATCGCCGACGGCAATTTCGACCGGCCGATCGAGACGGCTGACGCCTCCGGAGAGCTGGCCGAAGTCGCACATAGCATTAATGCGATGGCGGCCAAGCTGAACCGCTCCATTCTCGACGAGCGTAATGCCGAGAAGACCAAAAACGATCTCATTACCGGCGTGTCGCACGATCTGCGAACGCCGCTCACCTCGATTCTCGGCTTCCTGGAAGTCATTAATCAGGACCGTTACCGGGACGAGGTCGAGCTGCGCCACTATACCGATATCGCCTATCATAAAGCGATCAGTCTCAAGAAACTGATCGAAGACCTGTTCGAGTTTACGCGGATCAACAACGGTATGCCCCTTAATATCGTCGAGCTGGATCTGGTCGGTTTTATGCGGCAGCTCGCCGAGGAGTTCGTCCCCCAGCTCAAGCAGGCCGGAATGACGTGCAGAATCGAGGCCGACGACGAAGCGCTGATCGTCTCGGCAGACGGCGATCTGCTCGTCCGCAGCTTCGGCAATCTGATCTCCAACGCGATCCGCTACGGGCGGAAAAGTCCGTACGTCGACATCTCCGTGCACCGTTCCGGCGAGGAGGCGATCATCGCGATCGCCAACTACGGAGATCCGATTCCCGAGCGGGATTTGCCGTTTATTTTCGACCGGTTCTATCGAGTTGAGCGCTCCCGCTCCCAAGAAACAGGGGGGACCGGTCTCGGGCTCGCCATTACGAAAAGCATCATCGAAGTCCACGGGGGAACGATCGACGTATCCAGCCGCAAGGACAAAACCGTCTTTACGACTCGTTTGCCGCTGTAGGTTCCCGAGAGAGCCCTGAATTTTTGTACGGAAAATAATAAGATTTCGTTAAGATTTGACTTACCGAACCGTTAAGCTATCTCCTCTATACTTTCAATCAATGAAAGTCAGAGAGAGCTTAACGGTTTTTTGCGTGCCGGATAAGCCTCGGGAGGGGAGCAATTGCCTTGTTATTGTTGAAGCGGTTAAAGCTGAACGAATGGACGCGCGTCGCCCTGCTGTTCATTTTGCTCGTCGCCGCGCTGCTGAGGTTCGATTTTCTCGTTTCGGTCCACCATCACAATTCCCACGATACGATCAACTACGACATTATGGTACGGCAGCTCCTGGAGGAAGGCGTCTACGGCTACAAAAGCGCAAAGCCGAACGCTCAGGTATCCCCCGGCTACCCGTTGTTCATGGCCGCCGTGTACAAGCTGGTCGACTACGAGGAGCGCGATCCTTTTCCGGCGATCCGCTACTTCCAGCTCGTCTTCAGCCTGATAACGATCTGGTTCGTCTACCGCATCGCCCGACGATTGGGCGGCGAATGGGCCGGACTGATTGCGGCGGCGGGCATGGCCGTCTACCCGCCGTTCGTATGGACGACAGGGGCGGTCCTCACGGAGACGATCGCCGCGATGCTGCTTACGGCGTATATGTACTGGCAGCTTATCGCCTTCGAGCGAAAAGATCGCAAAGCCGCGCTATGGGCCGGCCTCGCCCTTGGGCTGACCGCGCTCGTCCGTCCCGAGTTTCTGATCATGGCTCCGGCCGCTTACTTGCTGTATTTGCTCTGGCGCCGCAAGGGAGGTCAAGCGCTGAAGCTGCTGCTGTGCACAGGGATCGGCATGGCGGTCGTGCTGTCGCCGTGGCTGATCCGCAACATCGTAACGCTGAACAAGCCGATTGTGACGTCGACCCAGGTTAATCCGTTCGCGGCCGGCACGTATCCGAACAAAAATTACGACGACGGTCTCGTCGAGCGCGGCGGAAAAACGCAGATGGAGGTCGCCAAGGAGCGGCTGCGGGTCGGCTTTACGCAGCATACGTGGACGTTCGTCAAATGGTATACGATCGGCAAGCTGGATTACATCTACAATAAAATGTTCGCGGGCAGCGGCCATAAGCCGTTCTATCCTGTCATCCCGTTCCGCTCGTCATTCCATCTGCTGCTGGTCTATACGGGGCTGATCTCAGCGATTGTCATTCTGATCAATTGGCGGCAGCCGGCCATGCTCATCGTTTTCCTGCTGATCGCAATATCCGCAGCCCGTCTCGCCTTCGTCCCGGAATACCGCTACAACTTTACGGCAATGCCGCAATTGATTATTCTGAGCAGCTTACTTGCCGCCCGTCTGCTAGCTTGGCTGTTTGCCCGGCTGGACAAGCGCTTCCTGCTTCGCTCTAAGCTGTCTATCACAAGGAGGAACCGACATGCTCAACATGACGTTTGACCAAATGACCTGCTTCCCCGGCGACAAAGAAGCGCTTATTATCGTGCCGGCCTATAACGAAGCCGAGGGCATCGTCCGTGTCGTGAACGAGATTCGGACGCGAGCGCCCTATGCGGATGTGCTCGTCGTGAACGACGGCTCCGATGACGCCACCGGAAGGCTCGCAGAGGAGGCCGGGGCGCTCGTCATCCATCTGCCGGCCAACCTCGGTATCGGCGGCGCCGTGCAAACCGGTTACCGCTATGCCGAGGAGAACGGGTACCGGTACGCCGCTCAGATCGACGGAGACGGCCAGCACAATCCCGCCGATTTCGAGCGGCTGCTCGATACGCTTCGCGGCAGCGGCGCGGACATGGTTGTCGGCTCGCGCTTCCTGACCGGCCAAGGCTTCCAATCGACGTTTGCCCGCAAAATCGGCATCGACTTGCTCGCCGGACTCGTCTCGGGACTGATCGGCCGCAAGGTGACCGATCCGACATCGGGCTATCGCATATGCGGCCGAAGGGCGATCGAGCTGTTCGCGCACGATTATCCGACCGATTATCCCGAGGTGGAGGCGCTTGTGCTGATGGACAACTCCGGCCTGACGTTTATGGAGACGCCGGTCGTCATGAGCGCCCGCAAGACGGGCAAATCCAGCATTTCGGCGCTCAAGTCGGTCTACTACATGCTTAAAGTAACGCTTGCCGTCCTTATATCCAAGAGCCGGAAGAGCAGGGGGTTGAGCGCTCAGCTATGAATCCGGACATTTATTTCGTCAGTTTTATGATCGGCATTGGCTTCACCGCAACCGTCCTGCATCTGATCCGGGTCCGGAAGCTGCGCGAGCAGTACGCCCTTCTGTGGCTTGCGCTAGGGATGCTGATGATCGTGCTGTCCCCGTTCCCGGGGATTATCGATCGTCTCGCCGCCTTCTTCAACGTCGACTACGCCCCGTCGCTGCTGTATCTGCTTGCGTTCATCGGCGTGCTTTTTCTCCTGATGCATATGTCGATCGCTCTATCGTCGCTAACCGGCCGGGTCATCAAGCTGACCCAGACGCTGGCGATGCAGGAGCAGCGGATCAGGGAGCTTGAGCAGCAAAAGCTGAAAATCCCGAGAATCTTCGCTCAAGAAGCGGCGGAAAGAGCCGAAATGGACGACCGGGCATGGTGACGGCCTACGCCCTGCTGCTGCTGAACATCGCGCTGCTCGTAGCCGGACAGACGGTATGGAAAATCGGTCTGGACAGGCTGGGCGGCCTGCATCTACACAATGTGCTGCAAGTCTTCTTCTCCCCGTGGATCCTCTCCGGCGTGCTGCTGTACGGCTTGGCGACGGTACTGTGGCTCGCCGTCCTGTCTCGGTTGCCGCTAAGCGCCGCTTATCCGCTGCAAAGTCTCGCCTACGTATTCGCGCTGCTGCTGGCGTGGCTGCTGCTGGGCGAGGTCATCCCGCCGAACCGCTGGATCGGGGCCGGCATCATTCTCGTCGGCGTTTGCGTGATTGGGCTGAAGTAAATCGGCTGAGGCGCGCCATAGGAAGGGCTAGAAACTCTCGATGCCGACAGGTTAACTTGGCCGGACGCAAGTGTGGCCTTGCTTCGGAGCGGAGGCCAAGAAAGTGCCTCCACTGTGGCCGTGCCTTGGCTAATCATGACCCACAACGTTTCCAATTTATTGGATATTAAACTTTTACGACGGATCTATTTGCACACATGAGCTTACGCAGGGAAGTTAGTCGGAAATTCGTACAACGCAGCTCGAACCAG
>Ga0160454_100378_pt1 | contig 24955 bp, 18 predicted proteins | sample HID1971M_E6MG_FD_108218 | JGI IMG/M metagenome (GOLD analysis project Ga0160454, IMG submission 108218) | Enriched millipede-associated microbial communities from UW Madison campus, WI, USA - HID1971M_E6 MG | ecosystem: Host-associated > Arthropoda: Insects > Digestive system > Unclassified ... | reverse complement strand
GGCCTCGAAGAGCCTGGCCTGAACCGCGTGATCCGCGCCGGCTACGAAATGCTGCACCTGCAGACCTACTTCACCGCCGGTGTCGAAGAAGTCCGCGCCTGGACCGTACGCGTCGGTGCCACCGCACCACAAGCCGCTGGCGTGATCCACACCGACTTCGAAAAAGGCTTTATCCGCGCCGAAGTGATCGCCTACAACGACTTCATCCAGTACAAGGGCGAAGCCGGTACCAAGGAAGCCGGTAAATGGCGCCTGGAAGGCAAGGATTACATCGTCAAGGACGGCGACGTGATGCACTTCCGCTTCAACGTCTGACGTTCGCAGCCTTCAACAAAAAAAGCACCCTCGGGTGCTTTTTTTGTGAGCGCTATGAAAGTGGATCAGTTCGCCACTTTCGCGCGGGCCGAGTGCAGTTTCTTGTAGCTGTCGATCAGGCGCAGGTGCCGGTCGAGACCCTCCAGCTTCATGCTGGTCGGCGTCAAGCCGAAGAAGCGCACGCTGCCGTTCACGGAGCCGATCGCGGCGTCCATGCGCTCGTTGCCGAACATACGGCGGAAGTTGCCCTCGTAATCGACCAGCTCCAGGTCCTCGTCCAGCTCCATTTCCAGCACCACGTTCACGGCCTGATAGAACAAGCCGCGCTCGACCGTGTTGTCGTTGTACTGCAGGAACATTTCCACCGCCTCTTTCGCCTCTTCAAACTTCTGCAAGGCGAGATAGATCAGCAACTTCAACTCCAGGATCGTCAACTGACCCCAGGCGGTGTTGTCGTCGAACTCGATACCGATCAAGGTGGTGATGTCGGTGTAGTCGTCCAGCTCGCTGTCTTCCAGACGCTTGACCAGCGACTTCAGGCCGGCCTTGTCGAGGCTGTGCAGATTGAGGATGTCCTCGCGGAAGAACAGCGCCTTGTTGGTGTTGTCCCAGATCAGGTCGTCCACCGGATAAATTTCCGAGTAGTCCGGCACCAGGATTCGGCAGGCCGTTGCACCGATGTGCTCATACACCGCCATGTACACTTCCTTGCCCATGCCTTCGAGAATGCCGAACAGGGTTGCGGCTTCCTCGGCATTGGAGTCTTCACCCTGGCCGGAGAAGTCCCACTCGACGAATTCGTAGTCCGACTGGGCACTGAAGAAGCGCCACGACACCACGCCGCTGGAATCGATGAAGTGCTCGACGAAGTTGTTCGGCTCGGTCACCGCATGGCCTTCAAAGGTCGGCAGTGGCAGGTCATTGAGGCCTTCGAAGCTGCGGCCCTGCAACAATTCCGTCAGGCTGCGCTCCAGCGCCACTTCCAGGCTCGGGTGCGCGCCGAACGAGGCGAACACACCGCCGGTGCGCGGGTTCATCAAGGTGACGCACATCACCGGGAACTCGCCGCCCAGAGACGCATCCTTGACCAACACAGGGAACCCCTGCTCTTCCAGCGCCTGGATACCCGCGAGAATCCCAGGGTACTTCGCCAGCACTTCGGCGGGCACATCCGGCAGGGCGAATTCGCCCTCGATGATTTCGCGCTTCACCGCGCGCTCGAAGATTTCCGACAGGCACTGTACCTGCGCTTCGGCCAGCGTATTGCCGGCGCTCATGCCGTTGCTCAGGTACAGGTTTTCGATCAGGTTGGAAGGGAAATACACCACCTCGCCGTCCGACTGGCGCACGTACGGCAGCGAACAGATGCCGCGCTCTTCGTTGCCCGAGTTGGTGTCGAACAGATGCGAGCCACGCAACTCGCCATCGCGGTTGAAGATCCGCAGGCAGTACTCGTCGAGAATCTCCGCCGGCAGTTCGTCTTTAGGGCCAGGCTGGAACCAGCGCTCGTTCGGGTAATGCACAAACGCCGCGTTGGCGATGTCTTCTCCCCAGAACTGATCGTTATAGAAAAAGTTGCAGTTCAGCCGCTCGATGAACTCGCCCAAGGCCGACGCCAGCGCGCCTTCCTTGGTGGCGCCCTTGCCATTGGTGAAACACATCGGCGAGTGCGCATCGCGGATATGCAGCGACCACACATTGGGCACGATATTGCGCCACGAGGCGATTTCGATCTTCATGCCCAAGCCTGCGAGAATGCCCGACATGTTGGCAATGGTCTGCTCCAGCGGCAGGTCCTTGCCGACAATGTAGGTGCCCGCATCCGAACCTGAAGTGGAAGCCGGCATCAGCAATGCCTGGGCGTCGGCATCGAGGTTTTCCACCTCTTCAATCACGAACTCCGGCCCGGCCTGCACCACTTTTTTCACGGTGCAACGGTCGATGGAACGCAGGATGCCCTGGCGGTCCTTGTCGGAGATATCAGCCGGCAACTCGACCTGGATCTTGAAGATCTGGTTGTAGCGGTTTTCCGGGTCGACAATATTGTTCTGCGACAGGCGGATGTTATCGGTGGGAATGTTGCGGGTGTCGCAGTACAACTTCACGAAGTACGCCGCACACAACGCCGACGAAGCCAGGAAGTAGTCGAACGGACCGGGGGCCGAACCATCGCCCTTGTAGCGGATAGGTTGATCGGCCACCACGGTGAAGTCATCGAACTTGGCTTCAAGTCGAAGGTTGTCGAGAAAATTGACCTTGATTTCCATGCGGGGTACCAGAATAACGAGCAAACGAATGGCCGCCATTATCCGGCTTTTCAGCCGGAAGTCTCGCGCAAGCTCGAGCTTCCAGCTGCATGGTGGGTAATCAGGCCTTTTTGGTACGCGGCAGGAAAATCGCCAATACCCCCAGCAACGGCAGGAACGAACACAGGTAGTACACGTATTCGATGCCGTGGATGTCCGCCAGGTGCCCCAGCAGCGCCGCGCCAATCCCGCCGAAACCGAACATCAGGCCAAAGAACACCCCGGCAATCATCCCGACATTGCCCGGCACCAGCTCCTGGGCGTACACCACGATGGCCGAGAAGGCCGAGGCGAGGATGAAGCCGATGACCACACTGAGGACCGTGGTCCAGAACAGGTCCACATGGGGCAGCAGCAATGTGAAGGGGGCAACGCCAAGGATCGAGAACCAGATCACCGCCTTGCGCCCGATCTTGTCGCCGATGGGCCCGCCAAAGAAGGTCCCCGCGGCCACCGCGCCGAGAAACAGGAACAGGTGCAGTTGCGAACTGGCCACCGACAGGTCGAACTTCTCGATCAGGTAGAACGTGAAGTAACTGGTGAGGCTGGACATGTAGAAATACTTGGAGAACACCAGCAACCCGAGCACCACCAGCGCGCTGGTCACCCGCCCCTTGGACAGGCCGTGAGTCGCTGCCTGGCCCTGCTTGAGCTTGAACAGGTTCAAGTGGTTGGCGTACCAGCGGCTGATCCGGTAAAGCACGAACAGGGCAAACACCGCGAACAGGCCAAACCAGGCCACATGCCCTTGCCCGTAAGGAATGATGATCGCCGCCGCCAGCAACGGACCGAACGCCGAGCCCGCGTTGCCGCCGACCTGGAAGGTTGATTGCGCCAGGCCGAATCGCCCTCCCGAGGCCAGTCGTGCCACGCGAGAAGCTTCCGGGTGGAAGGTCGAGGAGCCAATGCCGATCAAGCCCGCCGCCAGCAGGATCAGCGGGAAGCTGCCGACCACCGACATCATCACGATGCCGATCAAGGTGCAGACCGTACCGGCCGGCAACAGCCAGGGTTTGGGATGGCGGTCGGTGTGGTAGCCGACCCAGGGTTGCAGCAGTGATGCGGTCAGTTGAAACGTCAGGGTGATCAGGCCGACCTGGGTGAACGTCAGGCCATAGTTGGCCTTGAGCATCGGGTAGATCGACGGCAGCACCGATTGAATCAGGTCGTTGATCAGGTGCGCCAGCGCCACTGCGCCAATGATGCGCATGACCAACGGACTGCTTTGTGAAGACGCGGGCGCCGCCGCAGTGGCGGACTGAACGTTGCTGATAGCCATGAAATTTCCGAAAAACAGAGGGATGCACACGGGCAGGTGCATCAATGTGCCATTTTTCGCTGCGGCAGCGCCATCCCCTTAGCCTGCTAACGACCTCGCTATTTCGCAGATTTCGGCTCGATCGATGCCCTCCTCCGCTCCGTTTTTTCGGCTCGGGAAGATAAGCGGTTGAAAGTGTAGAGAAATATTTTAAATTTACGCTTGACGCATCTCCATTACCGGTGAATAATGCGCGCCATCTTGGCTACATAGCTCAGTTGGTTAGAGCATAGCATTCATAATGCTGGGGTCCGGGGTTCAAGTCCCTGTGTAGCCACCAAGTGCTAAAAACGGCTTACCGAAAGGTAGGCCGTTTTTTTTTGCCTCGCGAAAATGGCTGCACCCTTGTAGGAGCGAGCTTGCTCGCGATGGTCTCAAGGGCACCGCGCTTAATCAGTCAGCACGCGTCATCGTTGACGACCATCGCGAGCAAGCTCGCTCCTACAGGCCTCAGGCCCGAAGCGTCGGCAAGACGGTCAATCCCCGCTCCCAGATCTGCCAGGTCCGCAACCAGACCATGGCCTGCCAATCGCTGTCGGCGGGATAGAACTGTTCAAGCAGGCTCAACTTGATCTCGCGCCCTACTCCATCGTGAACATCACCGTGCAGATGCAACCAATGGTCATCGCGCAGATGCCGATGAACCTCCGGCCCCGGATAAGTCCCGCACTCGATGACGAAGGGCATCAACCGCACCTGCGGTAGCGCCTCGATCAAGGCTTGCGAGGTGTAGCCGGTGGCCGTCGCCGCCACACCGGTTTCGCTGAGGGTGTCGGCACCGGTGTGCAGGGTGTAGAGCCATGGGCCATAAATCGCCTGCGCATCGGCCAATGCCGGATACGGCGCCTGGGTGATCGTCAGCAACATCGGATGACCGTACTCCCCGGCACCGGTGTGCAAGTCGAAACACAGGGCGACGTCCGCATGGGCCACGTGCTTTTGCAGGATCTGCTGCAAGGTGCGGTTCGACCAGCTGGGGGCTACCCCGCCATAGAACAGGCCATCCGCATGCGCATGCTGGCCACCCTCGACTATCGACATGACCGCAGGCCAGCCATGCAGGCGGATCTGCTCGTCGAGCAAGGCATCCGCGCGGTCACGCTCGGGCCCGCGCAACTGGCTGCAGGCGTAAATCTCATGCAGGGCGTCATAGGCCAGGTTGTCCGGCAACGCACCGTTGAAATCCAGGTGATTGCGGTTCAGGTCGATGTTGTCTTCGTTGACCCGGCGCAGCCACGCCATGCCCCAGGGATTGATCGCATGAACCATCACCACCGCGACATCGGCCGGCAATGTGCGCTTGCCGAGCTCCTGCAGCCACTTGATCTGGCACCCCGAGCCATAGAACCCCTCGACCCCGTGCGTGCCGCTCAGCGCGATCAGCAGGCGCTTGGCGCCAGGATCGCCGAGTACCGCCACATCGGTGCCCAGGGCCTCGCCTGAAGGCCCCTTGAGGGGATGGGGATACTCAGTCAGCGTCGCGCCGGCCGCGGTTGCCGCCGCCAGGAATTGTTCGCGCTGGGAACGGTAGCTTGGCTGGGTGGGAAACTCGCTCTGCATGGCTGCCTCTTGTGGTTCTTCTGGCGTGATCGCTGGCAACGACCCTACCTAAAATCCGTCGATTGATGAAAGGCAACCGCGCCTTCTGGTTTGCGTCACTGCGAGGTCGCCGATACAGTCGCCGATACATTTATCCAACGGACGGAGTGCCCCATGTTCTCAGCCTCCCACTCGAGTCGCGTTCGCCTGTCAGCCCTCACGCTGATCATTACCGCGCTGACCCTTGGCGCCTGCCACAACGCGTCGGCCCCGACGCTGCCGGCGGCACCGGAAAGCGCGTCCGGTTATCGCACCGACCTGCAGACTCGACATGCCTCCCGGCACATGGCGGCCGCGGCCAACCCCTTGGCGGCCGAAGCCGGGCGGGAGATGCTGCGTCGGGGCGGCTCGGCCATCGATGCCGCCATTGCGATGCAAGCGGTACTGACACTGGTCGAGCCGCAGTCATCAGGGATAGGCGGCGGCGCGTTGATCGTGCTCTGGGACGGCCAATCCGTGCGCACTTACGACGGGCGCGAAACCGCACCGGCCGGCGCCAGCGAAAAACTGTTCCTGCAGGCCGATGGCCAACCGATGACGTTCACCCAGGCGGTGATCGGAGGGCGCTCGGTGGGCACCCCGGGGGTGTTGCGAGCCTTGGAGCTGGCCCATCAAAAACATGGTCGCCTGCCATGGGCGCAGCTGTTCGAACCCGCCATCACGCTCGCGGAGCAAGGCTTTGTCATATCGCCCCGCCTGCACCGGCTGATCGCCGCGGATTCATCCCTGAGGCGCTCTGCGGAGATGTCAGCGTATTTCCTCAATGCCGATGGCAGCCCGAAATCCGCCGGCACGCTGTTGAAAAATCCACCCTTGGCCGCCGTGTTGCAACGCATCGCCAAGGAAGGGCCGGATGCCTTCTACAAAGGGCCCGTTGCCCAGGAGATCGTGGCCAAGGTCCAGGGGCACGCCAACCCTGGCAGCCTGTCGCTGAGCGACCTGGCCAACTACAGCGCCAAGGAGCGCGCGCCCCTTTGTACCGACTACAAACGCTGGCAGGTCTGTGGCATGCCGCCGCCGTCGTCGGGCGGGATTGCCATGGCGCAGATCCTCGGCACCCTGCAGGCCCTGGAAACGCGCGACAAGCGCTGGGCCCTGGCGCCCATGCAACCGGTGAAAACCAACACCACCGCCGGCTTTGAACCGCCCGCCGAGGCCGTGCACCTGATCAGCGAAGCCGAGCGCCTGGCCTATGCCGATCGTGCGCAGTACGTGGCCGACTCGGACTTCGTGCCGGTGCCCGTCAAGGGCCTGGTCGACCCGGCCTATCTGGCCAGCCGGGCTGCACTGATCGGCGAGCACAGCATGGGCATGGCCAAACCGGGCACGCCGCCGGGCATCCAGGTCGCTTTCGCGCCAGACCGCTCGCCCTTGCGCATCTCCACCTCGCAAGTGGTGGCGGTCGATGACGCAGGCGGCGCGGTGTCCATGACCACCACCATCGAATCCGCCTTCGGCTCGCACCTGATGGTCCAGGGTTTCCTGCTCAACAACGAGATGACCGACTTCTCGTTCATTCCCGAGGAGAATGGACAGAAAGTCGCCAACCGCGTCGAGCCCGGCAAGCGTCCGCGCTCCTCCATGGCCCCGACGCTGATCTTCGACCGCCACAGCGGTGAGTTCCTCGCCAGTCTTGGATCGCCCGGTGGTTCGCAGATCATCGAGTACGTGGCCAAGACCACCATCGGCCTGCTCGACTGGCAGCTCGATCCGCAAGCGGCGATCAACCTGCCCAACTTCGGCAGCCGAAATGGCCCGACCGAACTGGAGAACGGGCAGTTCAGCGCGAAGTTGATCCAGGTACTCAAGGACAAGGGCCACGCCGTCAATGAAATAGACATGACCAGCGGCACCCAGGCAATTGTCCGGGTCAAGGATGCGCAGGGTAAGGCTTCGCTGGCCGGCGGGGCCGATCCTCGGCGTGAGGGGGAAGCATTGGGGGATTGAGTCGCTAACGGCGTGAACGGGTCTGCCTGGGCGTTGGCAGGCCCGCGTCCCCTCAACGACTGATTTTCAACGCCTGCCGGGCCTGGTGTTTCGCCAGTGCCAGGTCGATCAAGCGCGTGACCAGTTCACTGTAGGTCATGCCGGCTGCCTGCCACAGTTTCGGGTACATGCTGATGCGGGTGAACCCCGGCAGCGAATTGATTTCGTTGATCAGCACTTCGCCGCTCTCGGTCAGGAAGACATCGACCCGCGCCAGGCCGGAGCAGCCCAGCACCTGGAACGCCTCGACGGCCATGGCGCGGATGCGCTCGCTGGCTTCGACGCTGATCTGGGCCGGAACCACCACCTGCGCGGCCTTTTCGTCGATGTATTTGCTGTCGTAAGAGTAAAACCCGCTGTGCACCACGATCTCGCCACAGCCGCTGGCGATGGCCTCCTCGTTGCCAAGGACCGCGCATTCGATCTCGCGCCCCTTGACCGCCGACTCGATCAGCACTTTTTCATCGAAGCTCAATGCCAGCTCGACCGCCGCCGCATATTCGGCTTCGTCAGTCACCTTGCTTACACCAACGGAAGACCCCTGGTTGGCCGGCTTGACGAACAGCGGCAGGCCGAGCTTGCCGCTGACCTCGGCGAAACCCGTGCGCGCGGCGCTGGCGCGGGTCAGGGTGACGAACGGCGCGACGGCAAGGCCAGCATCACGCAACAGGCGCTTGCTGATGTCCTTGTCCATGCAGACCGCCGACCCCAGCACATCGGAACCGACAAACGGCAAATCGGCCATGCGCAGCAAGCCCTGCAGGCAACCGTCTTCGCCCAGGGTGCCGTGGACGATCGGGAAGATCACGTCGACATGGCCCAGCAATTCGGGCCCCGCCGTTTCCACCAGTTGCTGACGGGCCTTGCCCGGCACCACGGCCAATTCGCGATTGGATTGATTGAGCGCGATCAGGGCCGGGTTTTCCTGGTTCAGCAGGAAATTCGAGGGATCGTTGAGGTGCCAGTGGCCTTGCTTGTCGATGCCGATCAGCACCGGCTCGAAGCGCGAACGGTCCAGTGCATCGACAATGTTTTTCGCCGACTGCAACGACACCTCGTGCTCAGCCGACCGCCCGCCAAAAATAACGCCCACACGCAGTTTACTCATTGCCTGGCCCCATGGTGGATGTGCTTGCAGCTTGGATAGCCGTCACGTTACGGCTGCAAGGTCTTGGCGTCCAGCGGCTCGCCGATGGTCTGCAGGAGCGAGCTTGCTCGCGAAGGTTTTGAAAGCGCTGCGTTCATTCAGGAAGCAGACGTAATCGTTAGCCTCCATCGCGAGCAAGCTCGCTCCTACAGTGAAGAGCGCTTGAAAATTGTCCTGTAAATATAAGGAAACCGCGCCAGTCACCCTTGCCCATCACGCCGCACCGGCGGCCGGACACCCGGCGATGCTCTGCATCCGTGTGCCGAAATACGCCGCGCTGAGCACGCCCACCGCGCCCATCACTGCGCAGAAGATCACGCAGATCCAGGGGCTCCACGGCATCAGGCCGATCAATAGCAAAGGTGTAATGCTCGCCCAGGCGGCGTAGGCAATGTTGTAGGTGAAGGAAATACCCGAGACGCGAATCCGCGCCGGGAACAGGCTGACCATCACCGACGGCACCGCGCCCACCACCCCGCAACTCAGGCCGGCCACCGCGTAAGCCAGGCCGACCCAGTTGCCGCCGCTGATCAGGCAGCTATAGAGCACGCCGATGCCCAAGGGCAGCAGCAGGCTATAGAGCATCACGGTGCGCCAGGCGCCGATGCGATCGACCAGCAAACCGGCGAGCACGCAGCCGATGTTCAGGAAAACGATGCCCAGTGCGCTCAGGGCGAAGGTGTGGCTGGCGGTCATGCCGAAGGTTTTCTGCATCATGGTCGGGGTGATGACCACGAACACCACTACCGCGGAGGTCAGCACGCAGGTGAGGATCATCGCCGGCAGCAGGGCCAGGCGATGTTCGCGCAGGACCGCCCGCAGCGGCAACTCGACGGCCGCCTCACGCCGTGCCTGCATGGCCATGAACACCGGGGTTTCGCTGAGCCAGCGCCGCAGCCAGACGCCAATCACGCCAAACACCCCGCCCAGCAGGAATGGGTAACGCCACGCGTAGTCGAGGATTTCAGCCGGGGTGAAGGCCTGCGCCAGGAACGTCGCCGTCAGGGCGCCGAGCAAGTAACCGAAGGTCAGCCCTGCCTGCAGGAATCCCAGGGCGTAGCCGCGATGGCCGGCCGGCGCGTGTTCGGCCACGAATACCCAGGCGCTCGGCACTTCGCCCCCCACCGCCGCGCCCTGGAGCACACGCAGGGCCAGCAGCAGCAGCGGCGCGAAATAGCCGATCTGCGCATAGGTCGGCATGATCCCGATCAGCAGGCACGGCAGCGCCATCATCAGGATGCTCAGGCTGAACACCTTCTTGCGCCCCAGGCTGTCGGCGAAATGCGCCATCAGGATTCCGCCCAGGGGCCGCGCCAGGTACCCGGTGACGAAGATGCCGAAGCTTTGCAGCAGGCGCAACCACTCGGGCATTTCCGGCGGGAAAAACAACTGGCTCAAGGTCAGGGCGAAAAATACGAAGATGATGAAGTCGTAGATTTCCAGCGCGCCGCCGAGGGCCGCGAGCCCCAGGGTCTTGTAGTCCGAGCGGCTGAACGGCAGCGGACGTGGATCGGTATTGGCAGTCATGTAAAGAACTCTGGCACAGGCAAAACCAAGGCGCCCATGGTCTACGCAAACGCGCCGGCGGACAACCCGTTAGACCAAAGTCCCATAGGCGCAAAAACAGCGCCGCAAAAAGCATGCGCTTGAATTAATGTTGGCGTCTGTCCAGTGGGGCCCCTGCGGCCCCGAAGACCACAACAAACATAAAAATTCGAGGTAGTCCCGTGGCCGCTGATATCGAAGATACCCGCTCCGCCCGCTTTGCCCTGCGCTGTTCAAGTTTTGCCGAACGCTGGTTCCCCGACTCCTGGGTGTTTGCCGCCCTGGCGGTGATCATCGTCGCCGTGGCCACCATGGCCATGGGCGCCAAGCCGACTGACGCGGCCATGGCCTTTGGTGACGGCTTCTGGAGCCTGATCCCGTTCACCATGCAAATGGCGTTCGTGGTGATCGGCGGTTATGTGGTCGCCAGTTCGCCACCGGCGGTAAAGCTGATCGACCGCCTGGCGAAGTTGCCGAAAAACGGGCGCTCCGCCGTGGCCTGGGTGGCGCTGATCTCCATGGTCGCGTCGCTGCTCAACTGGGGTCTGTCGCTGGTGTTCGGCGGTCTGCTGGTGCGTGCACTGGCGCGCCGTACGGACCTGAAGATGGACTACCGCGCCGCGGGTGCGGCGGCGTACCTGGGGTTGGGCGCGGTGTGGGCTTTGGGTCTGTCGTCGTCGGCTGCGCAGTTGCAGGCCAACCCGGCCAGCCTGCCGCCGTCGATCCTGTCGATCACCGGGGTGATTCCTTTCACCCAAACGATCTTTCTCTGGCAATCGGGGGTCATGTTGCTGGCCTTGATCGTCATCTCGCTGATCATCGCCTACGCCACCGCCCCCGGCCCGAACACGGCGCGAGACGCCGAGGCCTGTGGCGTCGACCCGAGCTTCAACCTGCCACCGCTGCAACCGCGCACCCGTCCCGGCGAATGGCTGGAACACAGCCCGCTGCTGACCATTCTGCTGGTGCTGCTGGCGGCTGGATGGCTGTTCCATGAGTTTTCCACCAAACCGGCGATCAGTGCGATCTCCGGCCTGAACACCTACAACTTCCTGTTCATCATGCTCGGTGCCCTCCTGCACTGGCGCCCGCGCAGCTTCCTCGACGCGGTGTCCCGCGCAGTGCCAACTACCACCGGCGTGCTGATCCAGTTCCCGCTGTACGGTTCGATCGCCGCGCTGATGACCACGGTCAAAGGTGCCGATGCGCAGACCCTGGCCCACCACATCTCGACCTTCTTCGTCAGCATCGCCTCCCACGACACCTATGCCCTGCTGATGGGCGTGTACTCGGCGATCCTGGGATTCTTCATTCCGTCCGGCGGCGGCAAGTGGATCATCGAAGCGCCGTATGTGATGCAAGTGGCCAACGACCTGAACTACCACCTGGGCTGGGCCGTGCAGATCTACAACGCCGCCGAGGCCCTACCCAACCTGATCAACCCGTTCTACATGCTGCCACTGCTGGGCGTGCTGGGGTTGAAGGCGCGGGACTTGATCGGATTCTCGTTCGTTCAGTTGCTGGTGCACACGCCGTTGGTGCTGCTGTTGCTGTGGGCACTGGGGACGACGCTGGCGTATACGCCACCAGTGATGCCGTAAGGGCACGGCCACAATTTTTCCTGGTTCTCCCGTATCAGCGGGTCGGACCAGGGAGAGCAATGTGACGGCCTTTCAGAAAGCGATGGATGTCGCCATGCAGTTACTGCAGAGCGCCGTCATCGATGCCAAAAAAGCCAGACTGAGCGATACCGACGAAGCCATCGTCAAGGATGCGGTGACCGCACAGGTTGAATACTTGCGCGCCGGCAGCCAATTGGCGCTGCGGCTATTGTGATTGCCTGACCTCTCGCCAGCCCGCAAACACTGATCGCGGGCTGGATCGCAGGCTTGAAAAAAAAATGCGGGAGGCCTGTTTTTCTGCATCATTGTGTTGATCCAGTATGACGTGCGATCTTGTATCGCGACCCCGCTGAAAAGGATCTGAGCATGCTTAAACTCGCCGGACTCACCCTCGCGGCCCTCACCCTGAGTACCGCTGCCCACGCCGATGTCGCCCTGAAACTGGGCAGTACCGAACGCGTTTCCCGCCTCTTCGCCCACCCCAACAACTGCAATGTGATCTGCTATCGCAACTGGACGCTGGAGCAGACCGTCGAGCATTACCTGACTCAAAGCGTGCAGCGCGATGGCTATGGCGAAGCGAAGGTGCTGGTGAAAACCGATAACGGTCAGCTGCATGCCGAAATCACGGGCGTCCCCAACGGCTATGAAAAGCCCTTGGCAGCACTGCTGGACGCCGGCGACCTGGCCTACAACGGCGCCAGCAAACTGAACGCCGACGGCAAGTGGGGCTACAGCTGGTATTTTTTCCTGCCGCTGGGCATGGCGCTGGAGAACCGCAGAAGCGTCGAACTGTTGCACTTCCCGCCCGATTATTCGCTGACCCAGGCCCAGGATTACCTGAAATCGGCCACCTCGGACCGCTGGGCCACGCTGCTGACCGTCAATGGCATTCCGGCCGAGCAGACACCGGGCTACCAGACGATCATCGATATCGCCCCGATTGCTGCGCCGTCGAACGCCGGCAAGGACCTGGCAGGCGTCTACGACTACTTCAAGGACTACCAGACCACCATGGTCAAGCAGGTCACCCAGCACGCCAGCGGCATGGCATTGCCCATGGTGGCCTTCGGTGTACCGGTGCGTAACTGGGTCAAGCAGCAATACGGGCCAACCATGAACGTGTTGAGCCTGGTGACGATCAGCCCGGTCGACGGAGTAAAAGTACCGGTATTGGGCGCCAACCATCCGAGCTACATCTGGTACGCCGCCGATCCGGCCAGCTACACCGGCAAGGATGCCCAGGGCCAGGCCGATACTGCGGGCCTGAAGGTCATGGCCCAGGATTTGAGTGTCGCGTGCTGGCAGGCCGCCATGGGCCGTGAACCGGACAGCAATCCTGATGTGGAGCTAAAAAGCTGCACCCAGACCTGGCAAGTGGCCCAGGCCGACAAGACCTGTGCACTGTTCTACACCTCGATCCGCAAGCTGACGACCGCACAGGCCGCGGGCAAATGTGCGACCGCCTCGATCAAGGCCCAGCTCAAACTGCTCAAGGCACCAGCGCCAGCCCCGGCGATCCCGGCTCCGGCGCTGTAACCCGATGAACGGCAGTCGCCGACGGCCAGGTGTTTTTGCAACACCGGCGTCGGCGCACGCTGTGCTGAAGGGCTTTACTGGGTCTCGACCGGACGCAGTCGGTACTGCGGCGGCAACTGCTCGAAACCGCTGATGGTGGTGTTCAGGCTTTTCCAGCGACCGTCCTTGATGCCATAGATGCAACCATGGATCGACAGGCTCTGCCCGCGGTGCCAGGCGTTTTGCACAATGCTGGTATGGGCGACGTTGGCCACCTGCTGGATCACGTTGAGTTCGCAGAGGCGGTCGACCTGCTCCTCTTCGGTGGCCAGTTTGGCCAGCTCTTCGCGCTTCTCGTAGTAGAGATCGCGAATCGACCGCAGCCAGCCGTCGATCAGGCCGAACTGGCGATCCTGCATCGAGGCGCGCACGCCGCCACAACCATAGTGACCGGTCACGAGGATGTGTTTGACCTTGAGCACGTCCACCGCGTACTGGATCACCGACAGGCAATTGAGGTCCGTGTGCAACACCACGTTGGCCACGTTGCGGTGCACGAACAAGTCGCCCGGCAGCATGCCGACGATCTCGTTGGCCGGCACCCGCGCATCGGAACAGCCGATCCACAGGTACTCCGGGGTTTGTTGACGAGCCAGCTTGGCGAAGAAGTCAGGATCTTCTTTGGTGATCGCGTCGGCCCAGCGCTCGTTGTTATCGATCAGATCTTGTAATTCGTTCATGCAATGAAGCCTCGGTAATGGTGCGCAGGTTTGACAGACAACCGCCCGTCGGGGTCACGCGCGTTATGCAGTTGCCACGCTGATACCTGCCCATGGCACTCCATGCCGGTTGAATTCTCTGCAACCCAGTGGGTCCACCCTAGTAAGGCTAACAGTATGAGGAATTGCCATGACTGATTCACGACGTCCGTACGATGCGGTGCAACCGGAACCCATCGATGATAACGAAGACCGCATGGGCTCGGTACATGAGCTGGATTTTGACGCGGACGAACCCAGCGCAAAAATCGGCGATGAATTGCCGCAAAAGGAACGCGAAACACTGATGCCCGAGGAGCGCGTGCGTGAAGCCGGCATGACGGGCGCATCGACCGATGACCATGAACCTACCGATGACGACATGAGTCCGGAAACGCTTATTCGTGAAGACGGTGCCCGGGATGCCCAGGAAGCGGGTGACGGTGACCAGGCCGATTGGGACTTGAGCATTGTCGATGAAGACGACATTGGTGGGGGCAATGGGTTGGATGAGGCGGAGATGGCGCAGCGCGATCCGCTGGACAGAAAACGCTGATCTGCGGATTAACCTGTAGGAGCTGCCGAAGGCTGCGATCTTTTGCTCTTAAAAAATCAAGATCAAAAGATCGCAGCCTGCGGCAGCCCCTACAAGGGCATCTACGGTGATCAATCGACGAGGGTGCAGGCCATCACCACCGCATCTTCACGCCCGCCGACCGCCGGGTAGTAATCCCGTCGCCGCCCAATCTCATTGAAGCCATAGCGCTCATACAACTTGAACGCCGCGGTATTGCTATCGCGCACTTCCAGGAAGCATTCCCGGGCGTCGGCCTTGTAGGCGATCGCCATCAAGTGCTCCAGCAACGTCAAACCCAGGCCGCGGCCCTGGTTTTCCGGCTTGACGGTGATGTTGAGCAGATGCGCCTCGTCCAGAATGATCTGCACCACCCCATGGCCCACCTGCTGCTGGCCTTCGAACATCAGCCAGATCTGGTACTTGCCCAGGCCATCGAGAAAAATCCCGCGGGTCCAGGGATGGCTGTAGGCCGCGTACTCGATCTTCAGAACAGTTTCCAGGTCCGCCTCGGTCATCGGGCGGAACGATACAGCGTCACTCATTCGATTCATTCCAGCGCGCCATCAGCCGACGCATGGCTTGCCACACGGCGGCCTTGCGCTGTGGCTCTTCCATTAACAATTCCAGGCCCGGTACCGCCCAGGCCGAGCCCAGTCCTTCGATCTGCAGTTCGCGGTTGAACGCATCGGCGTCCGCCTCACCGGCAAACCGCACCGCGGGCAGGCCGATCAGCCAGAGGCAGGCGCATGGAGCTTCTTCCATGCGCACCGAGAGGAAACCCTGGACAAAATCACGGGCCGCCTCCGGGCCCTGGTCCATCGTCCCGCGCACCAGCAGCGGCCAGCGTACCGGCTCGCCGACGATCTGCGGGCTGTCCGGTAGACCGGCGGCGCGCAGCATGTCCTTGAGCAGCAGATACGCGGGATCGCGGGCCTGGAACGCTTCGCCTGTGGGTAACTCCACCAGCAGCAGGCAGCGGCCGGCTCGCAGCAGTTGCAGGGCGAAGCGCGGTGGCGGCACGGGCGCGACCCTGGCGACTACCGGGGCTTCCTCGACCTCAGGTTTGGCGCCGGTGCGCGTGCTCGCCAACGATGGCCGCGGCACCTCGATCTTCACCCGTTCTGCCGGTTTTACCGCAGGCGCAGCGGGCGCTTCGACCACAGGTAAAGGTGCTACGGGCGCAGCGACCAGCGGCTCGGGCGGTTCCAGCAGCTCGGGCCGCGACGGGGCGGCAAAGGGCAATTCGGTGCGCGGCAGCCAGTTGACCACCTGCATGGCGTTCAAATAAGCGCGACGACGGGACTCGATAAGCAAAGGTCGGCCACTTGTGGATAACTAAAAGTGCGCCGATTCTACCGCCCTTCGCACAAGATCGCCCGCTGTTGATCGATAGACTTCTCATATAGAAAAAGCGACAGCCCGTCCCGAGAGTGAATCGATAGGTCCTCGATGCAGTACAATCGCCGCTTTTAATCGCCAACCAGCCGGCCATTCCGATGATCGAACCCAAGCGCGTCTTGCGCGCCCTCGCTGAACACTGGGCACTTCTGGAGCCACTGTGTGAGCATTTCGACCAAGGCACCCTGAGCCTCAACGAATTGCGCATGCAACTGGCCGCCCAGCAACTCGACAGTACGCCGCAGGACATCACCAGCCTGCTGGACGTGTGGATTCGCCTCGATATCCTGGTTCCCGTGGCGAAAAGCCCGAACCGTTTCGAGCTCAACGCGCAAATCCACGACTTCCTCGCCTACCTGCGCCGTGAACACCGTTTGGGCCTGTGCCTGGAAATCGAAGCCTATCTGCGCCATCTCGAGCGTCTGGCCGGCTACATCCAGGACGCCTTCGACATCCGCGACGGCAACGACCTGGCCCGCCAGCTACGCCTGCTCGACATGCGGGTTCGCGATGTACTGAAAAAACTCGATAACGACGAACAGGCACTGGTGGCCGTCGCCGAAAGGGCGAAAACCAGCGACCGACAGATTCCGCTGCGCCAGCGTTACGCCGAGGTGTTGGCGACCTGGGACGAATACGTCGAGCCGATGATCGATCTGGTGAACGCCGACGGCGCCTTCGAACAAGGCGTGCGCAAGGTCGAAACCGTGCTGCTGAAGATGCTCTCCGAGCAGCAACGCCTCGGCCATCTGGTCGACGACGACATGCTGCTGCGCACCCACGCGCGCATCCTCGAAATGCAGACCAGTGCCCAGTTGACCCTGCGTCACGCGCGCGAACTGTTGCTGCCGCTGCGGGAAGAGGCACGGCGTCACAACGCGGTCACCCGTGGCGCAGCACTGGCCCTGGCGGCCATTCGTCGCAAAGGCATCGATGCCGTGCCGCAAGCGGCCATGCCGTTGTTCACCCGGCCGCAAAGCACCTTCCTCGGCAGCGCCAGCCAGGTCGAGGCCTACGTGTACGCCCTGGCCCGATTCGAACCGAAACCGGCGCGCTTCCCCAAGGCCCACAAAACCCAGAAAGGCGAAGCCCCGCGTGCGCCACGCACGGTTCGCGAAATGCTCGAACGCTGCGAAGACGCCCTGCCGATGCCGGACCTGATGACCTGGCTGCTGGAGCAGGAACCGGACGGCGCCACCGACGAATTGCTGTACTGGTTCTCGCGCCTGTCCCGGGAAAAACGCTTCAAGCGCGAACGCCTGGAACGTCGCGAGTACCACACACACGAGCACCAGGTCAGCCTGCGCTCCTTCGCCCTGCTCTCGGTCGGCGACGACGCCATCGAGAATTCTGCGAGCACCCCCAATGCATCTTGATCTTTCCGAACTGTCCCAGCTGGCACCGATCTTTCGCGAGCTGTTCAAGGGTTACCACGTCAGCCGCCGCGATCCTGAGCTGTATGCGCAGCTGTCGAACTTCCAGGACCAGTACCGCACGCTGTTCAAGGCCCTGGGCTTTGAACTGGTCTGCGACACCCGTGGTTTCTACTACTTCGTGCCGGACGGGGCCGCCGCAACGGTAAACAAGACCGCCCAGCGCCTGGCGCTGTTCACTTTCATCCTCGTCGAGCACCTGGCCGACCAGGGCCGCGACCCGATCGCCGTACTCGACGGCGGCAGCCTCGGTCGCGATGAACTGCCCTCGCTGCTGGAAAAATACCGCGACCTGTTCATCCAGGCTGAAGTGCAGACCCAGGATGAGCTGGAAGAAAAGATTATGCGGCGCATGACCCAGCTTGGCTTCGCCGGCGAAGAAAACGGCGTGTACCGCTTCCTGCCGCCGATGCACCGCTTCCTCGATGTGTGCCTGTCGGTGCAGCAGGACCGTGACCTGGCGGCCAGCCTGCACAGCGTATTGCCACTGCCGGTACCCGTGCTGATCGACGAAGACAGTGACGAAAAACTGCTGCAGACCGACGACCCGCTCGACCTCGCCGAATTTTCCGATGAAAGCGAAGAAGACGCCCTGGCCCGCGCCATTGCCGAAGAACAGGAGCTCGACGCATGAGCAAGGAACGCTACGGCATCCGCCGCTTTGCCCTTTTGAACACCGCCGGCTACAGCCTCGGCCTGTTCCCGCTGGAAGAGCCACTGTCGGTCTACGGCGCGAACAACCTCGGTAAATCCGCTTCGATCAATGCGTTGCAGTTCCCGATCCTGGCGCGCATGTCGGACATGAGCTTCGGCAAGTACAGCCTGGAACAATCCCGGCGTTTCTACTTCGCCTCCGACACCAGCTACATCCTGGTGGAAGTGAACCTGCCCCACGGTCCTCACGTGATCGGCGTGGTCGGACGTGGCCCGGGTGGCGGCTTCGGTCACCAGTTCTTCGCCTATGCCGGTCAGCTGGACCTGGCGCACTATCAGAAAAACGACACCTGCCTGCGCCAGAAAGAGCTGTTCAGCAACCTGGAGCGCGAAGGCCTGAAAGCCTACGAACTCAAGCCCGATGAACTGCGGCGCCTGCTGGTCGGTGGCCACACCTCGATTCCGCTGGACCTGACCCTGATCCCGCTGCGCTCCACCAGCGAACAAAGCCTGAAGACCTTCCGCGCCCTGTTCATCAACCTGCTGCACATGCGCGAAATCACCGCGGCCAAGCTCAAGCAACTGTTCCTCGATGCCTTCGAGCACAGCTTGCGCTCCGGTAGCGTCGACTACATCGCCGCGTGCGAAGAAGCCTTCCGTGATGTACGACGCATGGAACAGGACTACCACTCGCTGGTGGCCGCCGGCCCATTGGTCGAAGCCCTGGCCAACGGCGTGAAGCAGCGCGACATCCTGCGCGGCAAGCTGCACCGGATCTCGCCGCTGCTCGACTCCCTGCTCGGCACCTGGTCGGACTACGCCAGTGCCCGCAAGGAAGAGCTGACCCTCCAGGCCGAGCACTATCGCCACGAGCAGGACGCCCTGCAGAACGATCAACGTGGCGGCACCCAGGAGCTGATGCGCCTGGAGCGGGAAATCACCGGCATCCAACGCTGGCTCGGCGAGCTGTCGGTGCTCAAGCATCGCTTCGCGCTGATCGATGACGTCAAGGTGCTCGAGCAACAACTGCTCGCGGCCAAGGACGCCCACGACGAGCTGGCAGGTGCCCTGGCGCAATCGCGTCAGTTCAGCGCCGAGGACCTGGAAGAACGCCTGCGCGACCTGGAAAAACGCCTGAAGTCGGTCAAGCAGCAACTCGACCACGCCGACAACAACAGCTACGCCCGCCTGCGCGAGGAATTCTCGCAGCAGGACGTCGAGCGCCTGATGCGCCTGTTCAACAGCGCACTGTTCAGCCTGCCACTGGGTGAACACGGCATCAGCCTGGACGAGAATGGCGACTGGGTGAAATCCGTGGAACTGATCCTCGATGGTTTCAAGGGCGAGCGCTTCGAAGTGCCGGGCCTGTCCATCGACATCTCGCACATCGAGCCACCGGCTCTGCAAGCCCTGGCCGACCGCGCGGCGCTTCGCGATCAGAAGGAACGCCTGGAAAAAGAACTCAAGCAACTGAAAACCCAGCAGGCCGTGGCCGCCGACCGCGCCGCGAGCAAGACCCAGACCGAAGCGCTGTACCAGCAAGTGCTGGATGCGCAGAAAGCCCTGGAAGACTTCCGCCGCGCGCAAACCCTGAGCGCAGAGGAAGGCGACAAGCTCGAACAGCTGGCGCAGATGGAAGCCGCCCAGGACGAATTGAAGCGTTCCAGCGATGCCTTCACCGAGCGTGTCCAGCAACTATCGGCCAAGCTGCAACTGGTCGGCCGCCAGATCGGCGACATGGAAGCCAAGCAGCGCACCCTCGACGACGCCCTGCGCCGCCGTCAGTTGTTGCCGGCGGACCTGCCGTTCGGCACGCCGTTCATGGACCCGGTCGACGATTCCATGGATAACCTGCTGCCACTGCTCAACGACTATCAGGACAGCTGGCAGGGCCTGCTTCGTGCCGATGGGCAGATCGAGGCGCTGTACGCCCAGGTGCGCCTCAAGGGCGTGGCCAAGTTCGACAGCGAAGACGATATGGAACGTCGTCTGTCACTGTTGATCAACGCGTACGCGCACCGCACCGATGAAGCCCTGACCCTGGGCAAGGCCCGTCGAGCGGCCGTGACAGATATCGCCCGGACCCTGCGCAACATCCGCAGCGACTACGACAGCCTCGAACACCAGCTGGCGCTGTTCAACCGCGAGATCAACAAGCGCCAGGTGTCCAACCTGCAAAGCTTCCGCATCGTGCTGGCGCCGAACAAGGAAGCACTCAAGCACATCGACCAGATCATCCACAGCGCCGGCCAGTATGAAGAAGGCGAGACGCTGTCGGTCTTCGACCTCAGCCAGAGCGCCGAGCAGGACAACAAGAACGAAGAGGCCAAGGAATACCTGGCGCGGCTGGTGGCGGCAAACCACAACCAGCTCGGCCTCAAGGACTTGTTCGAGCTGGCGTTCGAGATCACCAAGGTCAACGGATCGCCGGTGATCCACACCGACATCGACGGCGCCGCGTCCAACGGCACCACCATGACCATCAAGGCGCTGACCAACATGTATTTGTTGCTGCACTTGATGGACCGCGACCTGGCCGGGCGTGTGCGCTTGCCGTACTACCTCGACGAGGCCGCGGACATCGACGAGAAGAACCAGGCGGCCTTGCTGGAAACCAGCCTGCAACTGGGCTTCGTGCCGATCCTGGCGAGTGTGAAGCCGCAGGTTTGCGCCAGTGTCGCCATCGACCTGGAAGGCGGCAGCGGCCCGGCGGGCATCTACATCGATGAGGAGGACTGGAAGTACATCCGTCGTCACGAACCGGTGAAGGCGTCAGTGAATGTCGAAGCGGATGAGCCGGAGCTGGATGCGGTTTGAGTTGAACCGCTAGATGCGAAAAGGCCGCTATCCAATGGATCGCGGCCTTTTTTGTGGTTCTTTCAGTGCTCTTCAGGGCCTCTTCGCGAGCAAGCCCGCTCCCACAGTGGACCGGTGTACATAAGTCCATTGTGGGAGCCAGCCTGCTGGCGATGGCGTCATCACTGACGCCACATACTCCCTGTTACTTGAGCGGAATCTTCGGCGCCCAGGTCAGCCATTCCTCTTCGAACTTGTCGAACAGCGCAAACGTCTGCTCCGGCCGCGCCGGGTTGCCCATGCGCTCGCCGTCTGGCGTAGCGAAGGCAACACCGCCCTGGATCATGGTCTCCAGCGACTCGGTGCGCACCGTTGCCCCTCTGAACAGGCCAACATCGAAATCAAACCCGCTGGTGTTCCAGAAGCGTGTGCCGCTGCGTACCAATGGCGCGTACTTCGGCTCGATCAGGATGCGGATCAACACTCGATCAGCCGTCTGCCCCAGCTCGTAACCCGTGACCTTGCCCACGGTGATTTCGCGATAAGTCACCGGTACCCCGGGTTTCAGCGAACCACGGCGAGGAGCGCTCAACACCAGGCTCAAGCCGGCTTCCTGCCTGGCGGTTTCCGGTGGACTGGCCAGCGCCACGAAGTTTTTCTGCGGCCCCAGGTTCTTCGCAGCCGGTTGCACCTCGATGTACTGCCCGGTGACCAATGTTTCCAGGTTGGACGTCTTGATCAACCCCAGCTCGGGCTTGACCACCCAGAACTGACTGCCGACGCGCGCGATGCGCTCCGGCACTTCATCGATCCGCGCCGTCAGCAGCACCGACTGCAGGTCGTCACTCAGATCGACGTCTTCGATCTTGCCGACATCCAGCCCCTTGAAGCGGATCGGTGTGCCGGTATGCAGGCCATCGGCACGGTCGACCTTGAGGGTGATCACCGTGCCTTTCTGGTTGGCTAGCTCATGGCTGGCGAACAGGCGGAAACGCGGGATGCGCTTCTGCAAGGGCGCCTTGGCCTCCGGTGTTTCAAAGGCGATGCCGCCCGCCATCAGGCTTTGCAACGATTCGCTCTTGACCTGGATCCCGCCGGTCAGCCCCCCGGTCAACGTGATGCCACTGGCATTCCAGAATCGAGTGGAGGCGTTGACCAGGTCTTCGTATTCCTTCTCGATATGGACGCCAATCACCAGCTGTTTCTTCTTGCGCGAAAACTGATAACTCTGGACCGAGCCCACCTTGACCTGCTTGTAGAGCACCGGGCTGCCCACTTCCAGCGAGCCGAGGTTATCGGTGAACAACACCAGGTGCAGACCCGGGGCACGCAAATCCAGCGGCGGCGCCTTGGGCCGTGCGACAAACTCGCGTTGCGGCGCGGCGCCTTTGTCCCCTGGACGCACGGCGATGTAGTTACCCTTGACCAGTGCTTCAAGGCCAGTGATGCCCGCCAGGGAGATGGACGGCTTGACCACCCAGAACTGGGTGCCATCGACCAGGTAATCCTCGGCCAGTGGGTCCAGCGTCAACTCGGCGCTGGCGCCGGACAAATCGGGATCGACCTTGAGCGCCTTGAGGGTGCCGACCTGGATGCCTTTGTACATCACCGGCGTACGGCCAGCCTGCAAGCCTTCGAAGTCAGTCAGCTTGACCTTGACCTTGATACCGGCAGCGGCCGCGTCGAAGTCCTCATACAGACGGAACGGCAGGCTCGGATCGGTCGGCGGGCTGTCCTTGCGGTTTTCAGGCGTGGCAAACGCAATACCGCCAGCCACAATACTGGCCAGGGACTCACTGCGTACTTTCACCCCGGACAGGTTGGCGTCGATGCTGATGCCGCTGGCGTTCCAGAAGCGCGTGTGTTTGCGCACCAGCTTGGCGTAGGTCGGCTCGATGAAGACCTTGAGTTCAACCGTACTCTGGTCTTCTGATAGCACGTAGCTTTTGATCTGCCCGACCTTGATCTGCTTGTAGAACACCGGGCTGCCACGGTTCAGCGAACCCAGGCGATCGGCCTTGATCGTCAGGTGCAGGCCTGGCTGGGCGTCGGACAGCGGCGGCTCCTCGGCCAGGGCCTTGAACTTGCGGGTAGGCTCGCCCTCACCCGGACTGACTGCGACATAGTTACCCGAAACAAGCGTCTCCAGGCCGGTGATACCGGCCAGCGTCACGCTCGGCTTGACCAGCCAGAAGCGCGTGCTGGTGCGCAGGTATGGCTCCACGTCCTTGTTCATTTCGACGGTCGCGATCACACCTTTGGAGCTGCCTTCGTCATCAAGCTTGAGGGTTTTCACCTTGCCGACCGACATGCCCTTATAAACGACTTCGGTCTTGTTGGCCTGGATACCTTCACCGCTTTCGAAACGTACCTGAATCTCGATACCGGTTTCGTTGTAGGCACGCCAGCCAAGCCATCCGCCGATGATCAAGGCGATCAGGGGCAGAATCCAGATGGCAGACCAGTTCGAGGCCGGTCGGGTTTTCGCTACGGGCAAATCAGTCATGGTCGTCGTCCGACTCCGTGTTATCCCAAATCAGTCGGGGATCGAAAGTTACTGCGGCAAGCATCGTCAGAATCACTACGCTGGCGAACGCGATGGCGCCAAGATTGGCTTCGATGCTGGCAAGCCGTCCAAAATTCACGAGCGCCACCAGGATGGCGATCACAAAGATATCGAGCATCGACCAGCGGCCGATGAACTCGATAAAGCGGTACATCCATATTCGCTGGCGGGCCGAGAGTGGCTGGTGGCGCTGCACGGAAAACAGCAACAGTGCGATACCCACCAGCTTGAACGTGGGCACCATGATGCTGGCGATAAACACCACCGCGGCGATGGGAATCATGCCGTGCTGAACCAGTTCGATCACTCCGGACATGATGGTGCTCGGATCACCCTTGCCCAGGGAGCTCACGGTCATGATCGGCAGCAGATTGGCCGGTATGTAAAGAATGGCGGCGGTGATCAGCAACGCCCAGGTCCGCGTCAAACTGTTCGGGCGGCGGGCATGCACCAGCGCGCCGCAGCGAGTGCAGACCTGTTCGTCGGTATCAGCTTCCTGCTTGTTCAATTCATGGCATTCCGCGCAAATCAGAATGCCTGCATCAATCGCCCGCATGGGCATCCTCTCCTGATAAAGCCTGCCAGATCTGGTGAGGAGACATCACGACCTCCAGCCAGACCTGAACCAACAACAATCCAATGAAGCATGCCAGGCCCAGGCCGATGGTCATTGCTGCCATATCTGCCAGCTTGACGATCGCCACCAGTACGCCCATGAGGTAAACCTCGAGCATCCCCCAGTCCCGCAAATGGTGGTAAATCCGGTAGAGCAGCAAGCCGTAGCTACGCCCGACGTCAAAACGGATGCTCAGCAACACCACCAGTTGGCAGAGCAGCTTGAGCAACGGAATCGCCATGCTGCACAGGAACACAATGACTGAAACGCTTTGCATGCCTGTATCGAACAGCGCGACAACCCCGCTCCAGACCGTGTCTTGCGATGATTGCCCGAGCAGGTTGAGTTGCATGATGGGTAAAAAGTTCGCCGGGATATACAACAGCAGTGCCGCAATCACCAGGGCGAGACTACGCTGCACGACGTTGTATCGATGGGCATAGAGTTCGTAACCACATCGCGGGCACAGGGCTTTCTCGCCATGGGCGAGCTCGGGCTTGCGCAACAGCAAGTCGCACTCATGGCATGCCACCAAATCGCTTAGCGGTAATTCTGACAGCTTTGAGGTGTCAACCGGCTCTGGCATATGACGCTCTGACTCCGAAAAAGTTGGGCCTATTCTAGTGCCATGAATCAAAAATAACTGTGCCAATTTGTGCACGAGTCTTTCTCGCGGACAAAGACAAAACCCCTACCTGCATACGCAGATAGGGGTTTTGGAATTTAATCTTGACGATGACCTACTCTCACATGGGGAAACCCCACACTACCATCGGCGATGCATCGTTTCACTTCTGAGTT